>JAEEGL011767398.1_pt1 | contig 11909 bp, 7 predicted proteins | sample 9134231 | NCBI WGS metagenome assembly JAEEGL01 (sample SAMN16246548, study PRJNA631951) | gut metagenome | biome: gut microbiome; feature: rumen; material: fiber-attached | host: Bos | place: Iran: Karaj | collected 2018-10 | reverse complement strand
TTGATAATAAGAATTGTATTATTCGTGGATTTTTCTTTGGTTATCGGTGCGTGGTCACTGGTCATTCGTCCCTTTCACCTTGCGCCAATCCCCACTCCCCAATCCCCAATCCCCAAAATTTATGAAAAGATTTTAAATTTTATGTAAAAAACAAAACAATTTTCAAGAAAAATAAAATTCATAAAAAAGAGTTTTTATTTTTTTCTTATAATTTATAATAAATTTATAAAATAAATTGATGTTCAAGAAAAAAATTATATTATTTTTTTAATTGTTCTTTTAATTGTTTTTTAAGAAAATAAATAATTTATAGTTTCGTCTAAATTTCCATTTGATTTTTTTATTGCTTCTTCGATTTTATAATCAGGTATACTTTTTAAATCATATATATTTTTTAAATATTGAATCTTTTGAGACATATTATTCTTATTTTCTACATTATTATTAATATTATTATTATTTTCTCCAGTAAAATAATCAGATATACTTTTTATTCTTCCTAAAACAGAATCTTTCATATTTCCAAAAGCTTGAATAATTGAAGAAGAATTATTATTTTCTATTGAATTCCATTTTTGAAATTGTTGCTTTGTTCTTATTTTTAATAAAGGATGAATATGAATTGGTCCTTGTATTTCTTCACAATTTTCACAAAAAAATAAAGTACATTCATCACATTTATATAATATATTTTGAATTGGATATTTTGTACATTGACTACAATTAACTGGAAAATTTATTATATTTTTATTATTATCATTCTTTCCAAAATAATCTTCTTTTAATATTTCATTAATCTTTATATTATTATTATTATTTAAATTATTATTATTATTTAAGTTATTTTTATTATTATTATTATTATTATTATTATTATTATTATTATTATTATTATTATTATTATTATTTATAATATTATTGTTGTTAATTGAAATGTTTTTTTGTATTTTATTGATATTATTTGAATTATTATTTGGGATATTATTATTTATTTTTTTTGGTTGATATATTAAATTTTCAGGAATTTCTTTTTTTTGTTGTTCAAGAAATTTAAAAGGATTATTAAATTCATTACAATCATTATCATTATCATTAATTATAATATTATTATTATTCTTATTATCTTTTAACAACTTCTCATTATTATTATTAATAATCTCTTTCATAATATTATTTTTATCTTTTTCTTCATTTTGAATATTATTATAACGAATAAAGCTCTTAATAGCATTATCTTTCATATTATCATCATTTAATTCAATTTCAATAGTATTAACTTCTCCATTTTTTAATTGTTTTAAAAACTGATTATAATCAGAATTATTTTGTATAATAATTTTATCTCCTTCTTCATCTTTATAATAAATTTCAATAATATTTAACATATTATTTTGAATTTCTAACATTTTAGATAAATTAAATAGGAAATTTTCATATTTTAAAGGAATTAATATAGTTTTGACGTCATCATAAAATTTTATATTTACATTCATTTTTTTTATTAAATTTATGTTTTATTTTTATTTAAAAATGGGTTGTGGAGGGGTAGATTTATTGAATAATTATAATATTGATTTATTTTCTCAAATTTTAAAAAGAATAAAAAAATTTATGATTATTTATAATCCTTTTTATCAAATATCATATAATGATTTCATGAAAAATTTAAATTCAATTAATGAAAAAGATTTAAATAATAAAATTGAAAAAATTTGTCAAAAATATAATTTTAATGAATTTTCTTCATCTTTATATAAAGATGTCTTATATATGGCAAATAAAAAATTTAAAAACATTTTTCCTGAAAATTATGATTATTCAAATGATATTATAATGATAGTTTATTTATTTACTACAAGAAATATTGAAAGTTTATTTAAAGAAAAAAAAGAGTTATTGGAAAAAATAATTTTGAAAGTATCAAAAAATTCAAATAATGAAATATTAACAGGGAAATTTTATATAATTGTTTTAAATATAATTTCTTTTTTATTATTTTCTTTTATTTCTCTTTTTGTAAGTATTCCAATATTATCTTTATATTATAATTTAAAAAAAGAAGCTCTTTATGATTTATTAATTTTAAAGAAAAATATTACAAAAATCAATTATGAAGATATAAATATTTTAATTAAGGAAATTTTACAAAAAATAAGTTTAGATAAAATAAATTCAAATGATATTATTTGTCATTTATTAAATAATATTTTTTCTCCTATTTCAGATATAATAGAAAAAAATCCTAATGTTGAAACAATAAATTTATCTGATAAAGAAATTGAAAGTGTTATTTTAAATATTGAAAAAATATTCAATTTAAATACTTTTTATGATATATTTGCTTATAATTATTATAATTAAATTTATTTTTTTAAAAAATATTTTATTTTGATTTTTCTATGTTATTATTGTTTTAAAAATAAAGAAATTCAATTTTTATTTTTTTAATAAATATTCTAAAAATACTTTTAAAATAATATTTATAACATCATAATTGAATATTTTACAAAATCATTCTTCATTATTTTTTGAAAAAATGAATAAATGCTTTATAGTATTTATTTATATGATTGAAATAAATTTAAGAACTTTGAGAAGAAAATTCTTCTTCTAATTTTAATTTATAATAATGATAAATTTGAGGATTAATATAAAAATTAAAATTTAATAATACAATAAAATTATGTTCCATTAAATTTAAATCTTTTAAAGATATTCCTGCAATTTGACAATAAAAGTCATTTTTATAAATTAAATCCTCATTATATTTTATAGAAAATAATATACAAGTAAATAATAATTTATGAATATAATGTTTATTGATTGGAAAATCTTTTATTAATTCATTTATATATATTAAAGATGAAATTAAAGAATTTATTTCACAATTCGAGAAATAAATTATTCTTTTTAAATAATCAATTATTGAAATTTCAGGTATTATTTCACTATAAAATATATTCATTAAAGAAGTATTAAAATTATTATTTATTGTTTTTCCTCTTAATAGTTTTTCTATATAATTTGAAATTGATAATATTAAATTTGAGTTGTTTGTTATTATTTCATTTTCTAAATCATCTTCAAATATTGTTGAATTTTCACTATCAAATGAAAAGTCTTTTTCATTTTCATTATTAATTTCTTTTAGATAATTTACGTTTTCTTTTTCTTCTTCTTTTTCCATTTTTTTAATTAAAATGAATAAACAAAACAAAAAAAATAATAAAAATATTTGTTTAGCTTTTCATTATTTCAATAAATAAATTATAATTTTACGAGTATATTTTTAATTATTAAATCAATTTTTTTTACTTTTTCTTTTCTAATTTTTTAATGTTTTATTGTTTTAATTAATTCATTTTATTATATTAATATTATTAATTTAATATGCAACAACCTAAAAATATTTCGAATCAAAATTCAGAGAAGTCAATATTAAATAATTCAAATGTTCAAAATCAAAATAATAATAATTTATATAATATAGAAATAAATACTTCAAATCAAAATGAAAATTTAAGAAAATATAATTTTGAAAATTTAAATTTAAACTCAAATAATTATAGAATTAATAATACATCAAATAATAACATATCAAATAATAACATATCAAATAATAATATATCAAATAATAATATTATTTCAAATAATAATTCTTCAAATAATATTTTACCAAATAATAATTATTCTTCCGAAGAGAATTTAAATAAAGAAATATTAAAATTAAATAATGAAAAAAATTCAACTTTATCAACATTAAGAAAAGAAATGATATTAAATGAAGAACAAAGAAATTATATAAAAATACTTAGAGAAATAATAGAAAAAAACTTATTTGAAAATGGTTATGCTCCTTTAATAAAAAAATCAAGAGAATATAAAAACTATGCTTTTCATAAAGGTTTAAATGAAAATGATGAAAATAATATTATAGATTTTTTTGTTGATTTTTCTAAGTTTAAATTAGAAAATGAAAGATTTAAAAATGAAGTAAATTTATTTAAAAAAGAATTAGAAGATAATAAAATTTTAATTAATGATTTAAAATTAAAAAATGAGAATTTAAATGTTAATAATTTAAATTTAAAAGAAGAAAATGAAAAAAAAAATGAATTTATTAATAATTTAAACTTAGACAATCAAAATTTAAAAAAAGAAATCGATGATTTAAATTATAAAATAAATAATTTAATTAGTCAAAATGAAGAATTAAATAATCATTTAAATGATTATAAAAATTTCAATAAAGAAAAAGAAATAAAAATAGAAGAAAATTTAAAATTAATTGATGAATTAAAAAAAGAATTAGAAAATAAACAAAATGAAGAAGAAAAACTCTTTTTATTAAAAGAAGAAATAGAAAAAACAAAAATAAATTTAAAAGAAGAAAGAAATTTAAAAGATGATTTAGAAAAACAATTAATAGAAACAAAAATAGAAAATGAAAATTTAAATAAAACTTTAAAAAATTTAGGAAACAATAAAGATGATTTATCATATACTTTAAAAAATATAAAAGATAAATTTAATATAACTTTAAATTACCAAAATGAAATAGAACAATTAACTTCTTGTATTCAAATAAGAGAAAAAGAATTAAAAGAATCAATTTTAGATTATAATAAATTAAATAATAATTATTTAAAATTACAAAATGAAAATTGTCTTATTCAAAATAAATTAAATAAAATTTTAGAAACAAATAAAAGTTTAAATGAATGTAATGATAATTTAAAAGAAGAAATTAATAAATATAAAAAAAGAAATTTATTTAATTTTAATAATCAAAATTGTTGTTTTGAAAATAATAATTGTAATGATATTAATCAATTAAAATGTACTATTGAAAAATTAAATAAAAAACTTTATGATATAGAAATTGAATATCAACAATTATTTAATGAATATAATAATTTACAAAATGGTTCTTTTAATAATTTTAAAGATAATAATAATATTAATATTAAAGATAAAAATAGTCAATTAGAAATTTTAATTAATAAATTAAAAGAAGAAAATAAAAATTTATGTATTGAAAAAAATGATTTAGAAAATAAATTAAATGAATTTTTAAATAAAGAAAAATATGATAAACACTTTTTCCAAGATGATATAAATAATTTAATTGTTGATTTAGAAAAAATAAATGAACAATATAATATGAAAAATAATAATATAATTAAATTTAAATCTGCTTTATCATCAAAAGATTTTTTTAAAATATCAATTAATGAAATTTTAACTTTAACAAATGAAAATTGTAAATTGAAGAAAGATTTAAATTTATTTAATCAAAAAATTCCAGAAATTGAAAAAGAAAAAGAAATATATTTAAATAATAAAAAAGATTTAAATTTAAAAGTAAATAATTTAAATTGTATTATTGAAAGATTAAATAATGAAAAAAAAAATATGAAAAAAGAAATAAATGATTATAAACAAATGAACAATCAATTAAAAATGACAATACAAAATTATAGTAATGAATTAAATTCTAAAAATAATATGATAACAAATTCAAATTATGATAATAATTTATATAAAGATAAAAATGCAAAATTAATAAAAGATAATAATTATTTAATTTCTATTATTAATAAATTAAATAAATGTTTTCCTGGGTCAAATATTTGTTTTTTAATTAATCAATTTATTAATTCTATTTCTTGTGATGAAAAAGAAAGATTAAATGAAAATTTAATGATTGAAATTACAAAAATTGAAGATTATATTAATGATTTAAAATGTAATAATAATAATAATTATAATTTTAATGATATTAGTACTAATAATAATTCTTTTAATGATTCAAATAATTCAAATTATAATAATTCTTTTAAAATTGCTAATTATAAAAGTACTTTAAAATATTGAAGGGAAAAAAAGAAATAAATAAATTTGTTATATTTAAATTTTTTTTTTGTATTAAAATTATAAAATTTTTTTAAAAAAATTGTGAGTGAAATTTGTAATTTTAAAATTAATAAAAATATAGTAAAGAAAAAAGTAAATCCAATGAAAAATCAAATAATAATTGTCAATCTAAATAAATATAGATTATATTTTAAATACACATAAATTATTTAAATAAAATTCAAATTAATAATATAATAATGAAATAGATAATATTAGTTTATCCAGAAAAATAAAAAATAAAAAAAAAGAATATTTATAGTAAATTTTTCAATGTTTTTTTTAAAATCTACGAAATGAAAGAATAAAAAAGAAAGAAATAAATGTTTATGATAATATTGAAAATAAAAATTATGATACTAACATCTTTATTGATATTGGTGATAAGTTTAAAAAAAAAGAGAAAAAAATAAAAGTTTCTTTTTGAAAAACAGTTTAAAAATATAACAGAAACTAAAATTAATAAACCTTTTTTAAATATTTTATTACTAATTAAAAAAAAACATAAATGATTTAACTTATAATCAAAAAAAACAATTTTTCAGAAAAAATTGAATCAAAAGAAATAAATGATGTTTCAAGTTATATTAGTTCAAATTAAAAGTAAAAAAATATATTAATTTAATATATAAATAATTTCCATTTTTGAAAATAATATTTAAGAATCATAAAATAAATTATTTAATTTAAATCAATTTTATAAAAAAATATGTCAAAAATAAAAAGTATTATTTTAAAAGGAGTTTATAATGAAAGATTTGAAGAAATATTTTGTAATAAAAAAGATAATATTGAAATTTATAAAAATTTAAATAAAAATAATAAATTAAAAGGAGAAGGAAAAATAGATATTGAACAAAATTTATTTTATTATAAAACATTTATTCCAGAAAATGAGAATCAATCGATTTTTTATATTATATATTGTGATAAAACTTATTCAAAAGAAAAAATTGATGATTGCTTTGAAGAAATTGATGGAATTTTAAATGAAAATAGGAAATTTTCTTTAAATAATTTTCCTAAAAAAATTAAAGAAGAAATTAAAACAATTTTTGAAAAGTTTGAATTTTATGATAATACTGTTTTAAATTTAAATATTAATGATAATAATGGTGAAAAGGATAATTTAGAGATTGATAATAATCTTGAAGAAAAAAAATTAGAAAAAAAATTGATTGACGAAAATGATGATGAATTTTTTGGTAAGAAAGAAAATAAAAATTGTCTTGATAGTATTTTAAGTAATTTAAAAATTATTTATCTTGTTATTTGTGGAATAATTTTAGTTTTATTAATTATTTCAATGATAATTTATTTACCTCAAAAAAAGGAAAAATAGAATTCACATCTTGTTTATTTAATTTTTTTAATTTATTAATATTAGTAAATGAATTTTTGTGAAATAAAAATATTTTTTTTAAATAAATAAATTAAATATAAAATTAAAAATCAACAAATAATTCTTTATTTTTTTCAAAATTAGTTCTAAAATTATTTTTTAATTCATCATTAATATTATTATTACTAAAATCAATATATTTTAATTGTTCAAATTTAGAAAAATTATTTAGAAACTCATTAATCCCTTTTTCACTAATTAAATTATTATAAAAACATAATTTTTCAATCTGATTATTCTCTAATTTTTTACAAAAATTAATAAAACTTTCATCATTAATATTATTATTTCCTAAATATAAATTTTTTAAATTTTTCAATATTTTCATATTATTTATAAATTCGTTAAAACCTTCATTTTCAATTTTATTGAAATTTAAATTTATATATTTTAATTTTTGAAAGTTTTTTAATTGTTTTGAAAATTCTTTTATTCCTTCAATTTCAATGTTATTATTTCTTAATAATAAATATTCAATATTAGGTAAATTTAATTTAGATAAAGCAATTAAACCTTCATTTCCAATTTTATTCAAATTTAAATTTAAAATTTTTAAATTTGTTAAATTTTTCAAATTAACACATAAATCTTTCATTCCTTTTGATGTAATGTTATTATTTTTTAAATCTAAAATTTCTAAATTATTTAATTTTTTAAATCCTTCACTTAAAATTTTTATTCCTTCATCATTTAAATTATTGTCTCCTATTTCAAGACTAAAAATTTGAGGAATATTATTTAATGAATTAGAAAAATTTGAAATAATATCTTCATTTAAATTTTGATTTGTAAAAATAACATTTTTCACATTTTTATAATTTGAAAAATTATTAAATTCATTAAATAATTCTTCCTCATTAATTCCATTTAAATATAATATTTCAGGATTTAAATTTTTATTTTGTAAAATATAATTTTGAGAAATAAATTCTTGACTTAAAAATTTGTTATTTCTTTTTATTTCTCCTTTATTATAATTCCAAGTATTATCATATTCTTTTAATTCATTCATTAAATTAGATAATCCAATAACAGAAATTGGATTTGAGTCAATTAGAAAACAAGTAAAATATTTTAATAATTTTAAAGAATCTATTAAATTATTTAAACTTTCTTCATTAAAATCATTCCATCCTAAATCTAATGTGTTTAATTTTTCTAATTGTAATATTGAATGAGTTAATAAATTTATTCCTTCTGAATTAATGTTATTTTCTCTTAAATTTAAAATTTGAACATTTTTTATGTTTTCGAAATTTTGAGTCATTGATATTAAATCATAATTTGAAATTGAATTATTTCCTAAATTTAAATATTCTAAATGAGGAGTTTTATTAAAGTTTTCAAATAAATTTCTAATTCCATTTATTCCTATTTTATTTCCATAAATTGAAAAACTTAATAAATTTGGTATTTTATATAAATATTTAGAAAAATAAATAAATCCATCTTCATTTATTTCATTTTCATTTAAATTTAATCTTTGAATTGATTTAGGTAAAATTGGACTTAATAAATAAATTCCTTCATTTCCAATTTGATTATTAGCTAAATTTAAATATGATAAATTATTCATTTGACTAATTGCCCAAATTAAATTATTAATATCTTCATTGTAAATATAATTATTACTTAAATTTAACATTTTTAAATTTTCATATTTTCCTAATTCCAAAGATAATTTTTCAATACTTTTTCCTTTAATTTGATTATATATTAAATTTAAACTTCTTAAATTTTTAATATTAATTAATCCTTGAGTAAAATAATCAATTCCTTTATCACATAAATTATTTTGATTGAAATTAATATATTCTAAAAAAGGAATTAAATTCATTATACTTTCAAAAGTAATCATAGAATCACTTTCTAAATTATTTCTAGATAAATTTAAATAACTTAAATGAGATAAATTAGCAAAATAAGGTAAAATATCTTCCATATCATTATCATCTAAATCTAATTCTTTTAAATCTAAAACTCTTAAATTTTTCATACAAGCTAAATACATTAAATTATTTTTTAAAACTTCTTTATTTGAAATACTTAATGAAATCACATTTTCAAAATTAATTCCAGGATAAATTTCATTTATATCTTTATTAACATTATTACAAATTCCTAAATCAATTTGCATTTGAGTTGATAATATATTATTATTTAAACTATCATTTAAAAAATTGTTTTTCATATATAATGTTATATAATATGAATCTTCTTTTATTTTTTTCACTTTTTTTATTTCAAAAATTGAATTTGGTTGAATTATTATTTCTTCATTTTTATATATAGAAAAATTTTCTGTGTCCATTGATTTAAATGATAAATACCAATTTTTATTTATTATTCTTTCATAATTTATTTCTATTATATTATTCTCATTTTCGATTAAATCTTTATTTTTTGTTGTTGTTATAAATTCATTATTTGAAATTAATGTTTTTTCTTTAAATAAATCTAAATTTATTGAATTTAATATTTTATATGATTTTATTATTTCTTTTTGATTTGCTTCTGTGTCAAAAACATAAATTAAACATAATAAAAAGAAAAGACAAAAATTATTTATTTTTTTATTTGTAATTATATTATTTATTATTGAATATACTTCTCCTTCTTCAATAAAAATTTGAGGAATTAATTCTTTAAAATTTTCTTTTGTAATATTTTTAATATAATAATATGTATAAGATGATAAATTTGGATTTTCACATTGTAAAAAATCTTTTACTAAAATATTTCTTAATTTTGCAAAAGTCAAAATTTCATTTTCTAAATTATGAAATTTTTTTAAATGTTCTATTAAATTGTTTTGAATATTTAAAATAATATTTGAATGTAATAAAGAAATATGATGTGTAAATTTAAGAATAAATGGATCATCAATATCAATTTCAAAATCTTCAAATAAATTTTCATAGAAAAAGATTCTTAATTCATTTAAAAAATTAAATCTTTTTAAACCTAATTTTCTAAAAGAATTTCTTGATAAACGTTCTTTTCTATAAATTAATTTATCTGAAATTGGAGTTAAATTTCTATAAAAAATTTCTTCTTCATTTTTTTTATATGAATAATTTGAAAGGTCAAATAATTCATTTTTTTCTTTTTTATTTATTAAATTATATAATTCTTGTTCAAGTAAATATGATTGTGAAAGATTAAGAGGAAAATAAATTTCTAAATTTATTTCATTTTCTTCATCATCTTTTTTTTTTATTTCTGAAATTTTTTTTATCCAACGATAATCAGTATAATAAATTTGATTGTAATTGCCCATTTATATTCAATTAATTTTAATTTTTTTTATATATAAAATTGTTATATAATTTTCATTTTTTTTAATTATTCATATATAAATAATATACTTTAAAATATTTGAAATTTTACTTTATTATTTTATTTTCAATGATTTAATTTATTTAAATGTAAAGTAATAAACTATTTATCTAATGTCTTGAAAAATTCATCACTATTAACATCATCATTAAAATAATTACTATCAATTTGAACATTAATAATTAATTTACCATATGAATTTCCGATTCTTCCTCTTTTATCACTATATAAATAAGCTCTTAATTGATATTTTCCAACTTGAATTTTTTTATAATTTTTGAATAATACTTTAACTAAAAATTCTTGATATTCTATTCCATTTTCTTTTTTTAAAAAACAATCATCATCATTAATGGTAACATAAAAAAAATAAATTTCAGTATCATCATTTTCACATTTTAATAAAGTGTCATTTGGCCACTTTTCTTTTCCATTATTTAATACTCTAAATTTATATTCTATTGGATTATTTTCTTGAATTTCATTTAAATATATATTTATTGTATGCTTTTTTTCTATATCATTATCTATAAATTTACAATTCAATAAATTTAATTTTTTTTTGTTTGCTATTATTTTATCTGGAATTTTTCCTTTTTTTATATAAGCACTATTAAATATCAGACTTCTTCTTTCTGATTGTTCCATTATATCAAAACGATTTAATTCTTCTTTTATTTTTTCATTTTTAGCTTCTTCTTTTTTTTCTTTTGAAACTAATAATCGTGATAAAATTTGATTAAATCGTGGACTGATTTCTTTTAAAAGGCTAAAATCTTTTTCATTGGTTACATCAAAACTAAAATTTAAATCTGAGGAATAGAAATAAAAAGTTGATTTCAATGTTAAAAATTCCAAATCACTAATATTAAAAAGTTCTTTTATTTTTGCAATATATTTATTATAATCATTAGGAAATTCTATTTTTCTTTCTAATCCATAAAAATCAATATATAAATATTTCATTTTTTTAAATAAAATAAATTCTTTTAATTATAAAATACTAATTAAAATAATTCATATAAAAAGAATGAAAAATATAATAATAAAAAATAAGATTAGATTGAATGAAATATGAAAAAATTGAAAAAAATAAACATAAAAATATAAAAGAGAAAATATAAATATTATTAATATTAAACAATTGAATTTATTATTTATTTCCTTTTTCCTTCTTTTTATTGTTTAATTCCTTATATCTTTTATTTTTTAATATATTGATTTCTAATTAATGAACCTAATAAATAATATT
>JAEEGL010347440.1_pt1 | contig 11909 bp, 5 predicted proteins | sample 9134231 | NCBI WGS metagenome assembly JAEEGL01 (sample SAMN16246548, study PRJNA631951) | gut metagenome | biome: gut microbiome; feature: rumen; material: fiber-attached | host: Bos | place: Iran: Karaj | collected 2018-10 | reverse complement strand
CGGGGTGCTTCTCAATGACCTTCTCCAGGGAACGGAGAACCTCTTCCACGGTCTGAATGAATTCCTTCTGATCCGGATCGCGGCGCTTTACATCCTCAATAACTCTCTCGATGTATGCGTTCATAGTGACCTCCATTTTGATTTTTGTTGCCTCCGCCCGCACCGCATCATGCAGGTTTCGTTGCATCTCTATCATATCACAACGGCAAATATTGTCAACCCGAAAAGAACTATATATGCCCGTTCGTGGGCCATGGGCGCCAGCGCAAATCATGGCGGACGGCCGAGAACACCTCATCCCACCGCAAGCGGTCCTCTCTTCCCTGCAACGCTTCGCTGTTGCTTGAGGGGAAGGCTCGTGAACCGCCCCTACGGTATCCTGGCCCGCAGGACATATCGCGTTGGAGACATATCGCAAGGGCGGCGGTCCTTGCCGGACCACCGCCCTTCACAGTTCTGTTGCCTTTATCGGCAGCCCTTATCGGCAGCCTTACTTGATCAGCTGCTGGGGCTGGGGCTCCTCCCCGGCGGGGGTGGCGCCCTTGCGGACGATCAGGTTGGTGACGATGCCCAGGATCAGGGCGCAGGCCACGGTGGTGATGGTGATGGTGCCCATCTTGGTGACGAAGGAGAGGCTCAGGCCGCCCACGCCCGCGATCAGGATGACGGAGGCCACGAACAGGTTCCGGTTGTCGTTCAGGTCCACAGGCTGGAGCATCTTGAGACCGGACACGGCGATGAAGCCGTAGAGGGTCATGCACACGCCGCCCATGACGCAGGGGGGGATGGTGTCGAGGAAGGCCACCAGGGGCGCGATGAAGGCCACCAGGATGGAGAGGAAGGCGGCGTAGGTCACGGTGACGACGGAGGCGTTCTGGGTGATGGCCACGCAGCCGATGGACTCGCCGTAGGTGGTGTTGGGGCAGCCGCCGAAGAAGGCGCCCGCCATGGAGCCGACGCCGTCGCCCAGCAGGGTCCGGTGCAGGCCGGGATCCTTGAGCAGATCCTTCTCCACGATGGAGGAGAGATTCTTATGGTCGGCAATATGCTCGGCAAAGACCACGAAGGCCACCGGGACGTAGGCGGTGAGGATGGTGATGAAGTAGCCGCCGGTGAATTCCTTGAAGGCGCCCCGGGCTTTCCAGAAGGTGAACTCGGGCACGGCCAGGAAGGACTTGAGGCTGAGCTTGGAGAAGCAGTCCACAAAGGGCTGGAAGTTGATGACCTTCAGGTCGGGGTTGCCGCTGGACTCGCCGATGATGTAGAAGATGCAGGCGCAGGCGTAGCCGGCCAGGATGCCGATGATGAAGGGGATCAGCCGGGCCATTTTCTTGCCGTAGTAGGCGGCGAGGATGGTGGCGAAGAGGGTCACGAGGCCGCAGACCATGGCGACGTAGACAGAGCCGCCGGCGCCATTGGTGAAATCGCCCACGGCGTTGCCCGCCAGGGACAGGCCGATGATGGCCACGGTGGGTCCGATGACCACGGGGGGCATCAGCTTATTGAGCCAGTCGGTGCCGAGGGTCTTGGCCAGGATGGCCAGGATCACGTAGACGAGGCCCGCCAGGACGGCTCCGAGAACCAGGCCGAGGAAGCCCAGGGCCATGGAGGCCGCGCCGCTGAAGGCGGCGATCATCGAGCCGATGAAGGCGAAGGAGGAGCCCAGGAAAACGGGACTCTTGGATCTGGTAAAGAGCAGATAGACGATGGTGCCGACGCCGGCGCCGAAGAGGGCGGCGGCCTGGCTCATGTCGGTGCCGCAGTTGCTGTTGATGACCGCGGGGACCGCGAGGGTGGCGGCCATGATGGCCAGCAGCTGCTGGAAGGCGAAGACGAGGCGCTGGGAGAACTTGGGCTTGTCTTGGATGCCGTAGATGAGTTTCATGTGGGCTTCCTCTCTTTCTATCCTTGGAAAAGATGGTCGGGTCTTCCGGCAAAAAGAAAAAACGTACCCTGTCTGTCCGACGGGTACGCTTGCAGCGGCATGTTCGGTCTTGACCGGCAACATACTCCGCCTTGAAGACTCATTGTGGTGAGTATAGCACTTTCCCGCGGCGTTGTCAAGGAAAAGCCGCTTTTTTCCGCAGAGAAAAATCCCCCCGATCCGGGGGGATTTTTCTCTGTTTTGTACGAAGCTCAAGGCGTCTCTTCCTCGTTGATCCACTCGGAGAAGCGCATCAGGATGGTGGCGATCTGGGCGCGGTTGGCCTTGCCCTTGGGATCCAGGAAGACCTGGCCGTCCCGGGCGATGCCGCTGATGAAGCCGGAGGCGACGGCCCAGGACACGGCGTCGCGGGACCAGCCGCTGACGGAGCCGACGTCCGGGAACCCGCTCAGATCCGCGGAGGCGGTGACGTCCTTGCCGGCCTTTTCGGCGAAGCGCATCAGGATCAGCGCCGCCTGCTCGCGGGTCAGCTTGTTTTTCGGGGCGAAGGTCGTCTCGGTGACGCCGCTGACGATGCCCTCCTGCTTGGCCCAGATCACGGCGTCGTTGAAGTAGTCCGTGGACTGGACGTCGGTAAAGCCGTGCTCACCGTTGACCGCGGGTCTGCCCGCCAGGCTGTAGAGCACCACGACGAGCATGGCGCGGTTGCAGGCCGTCTTGGGCGAGAAGGTGGTGGCGGAGGTGCCGGCAAAGAGCTTGTGATCCACGCAGTACTGGACGCCGGCGGTGAACCAGTCGTTCGGGCCGACGTCGGCAAACCGCTCCCAGACGGCGCGGTGATAGCCGCAGCGGACGCAGTTGTCATCCTCGTCGAACTCGTGGCCCAGGGCCGGGACCGCCGTCGCGGCGGTCGCGCCGCAGCGGGTGCAGGTGCTGGTCGCCACGCCCTCGTCCAGACAGGTGGGAGGCGTCGTGGTCACGGGATCGCCGAAGTCGTGGCCCAGGGCAGGCAGGACGCGGTTGACGGTCTGCCCGCACTCGACACAGACGTAGCCGAGATTGCCTTCCTCGGTGCAGGTGGCGGTGGTGGTCACCGTCTTATAGCGGTGGTCGCGGCGGCCCACGCCGTTAAACCAATAATTGAGATTCAGGGTCCCGTCAACGCCGGGAACAGAGGCCGTGGTGCTGAACTGCCAGAGATGGGCGCCGGGGGCAGCGGTGCAGGAGGCGCCCCACTGGACGACCCAGTGATACCAGCTGCCGTAGTCGTCCGCGGTCAGGCGGGAATTCCAGACGGCGGTGGCGGCGTAGATGCCGGAGAGCAGGCCCACGTCCTCCATGCTCTGGCAGAAGGCCGTGATGGAGGCCAGCAGATCGCTGTCGGACTGGGCGAGGATCGTGGAGGCGTCGTCGACCCGGATGAAGACCGGCAGGGTCGGGAAGATGATGCCCTGCTGATAGAGCTCGAACAGGGTGGAGACGACGAACTCCGCCTCCTGGTGGGCCTCCTCCGGGGTCGAAGCCTTGGAGTCATAGTACAGGCCGTAGGGCAGACCCGTGGGCCGGTCCTCGGACACGGCCGCGACACAGCCCTGGACGTTCTCCAGGAATCTGGAGTCCAGGGTCGGGGTCAGCACGCCGTCGGTGACGGTGCTGCCGCCGAGGCGGATGATGGCGAAGTCGATGTACCGGCTGGCGCGGGACCACTCGATCTCCCCGTGCCACTGGGCAACGTCGACGCCGGGCTTCAGGAACATGCCCTCGCCGCAGGTCGGGCACTCGTCGCCGGGCAGAGGCACCACGCACTCGTGGGTGTAGGTGGCCTCGGGAAGGCTCTCGTTGCGGCGGTACAGCTTATAGCCGGAGCCCAGATACTTGCTGCGAAGGGTGGCAAGGCCGCTGGTGCCGCGGTACCAGATGCTGCGGCAGCAGCAGTTGTAGCTGGCCACGGGGGTGGACTCGGAGATCTCAATACCGGTGATGGTGCCCTGGTTGTCGTAGGTCACGTCGGTAACCATGACCACGTGGTCGGAACGGCAGAGCATGTCGCCCAGCTGGATATCGGAGACGGAGGCTCCGGAGATCAGGGTGCCGTAGGGAAGGATACTGGAGGTGGAGCAGCGGTTGGGCAGGTTCCACGCCCAGGAGACAAAGGCGGAGCAGTCCACCGCATAGTAGGGGCCGACGGTGCCGCCGTAGCCCGCGGTGGAGGTGTAGAAGCGGCTGTTGGGATTGGCGACCTGGGCGATGAAGTTCGTGAGGCTGGTGCTCCAGGGAACGTAGGAGCCGCTGACGGGCTGGCCGTAGGGCAGGCCCTTATAGGTGACGCCGGCCTTGTAGGTGAAGCCGTTCTCCCAGTACTTCCAGCACTGGACGTTCTTGAGCGGGGTCCACTCGATGTTGAGCATCTGCCGGGCGCGCTTGATGATGTTCTCCATCCCGACGGTGACGGGACGGCGGAGCGGGGTCTCCCCTTCCGGCTCTTCATCCGGAGAGGGCAGCTGCAGGATCTCGACGGGAAGGCCGGTCAGCAGGCCCAGGTCCTTCTCGGTGGGGACGTATTCGGGGCCGACCACCGTGGGTTCCTCATTGTGGGCAGGATTCTCGGCGGGCTCTTCGGAAGGCTCCTCGGCGGGGTCCTCCGCGGGATCATCGGCGGGGTCCTCCGTGGGGTCTTCGACGGGGTCGTTGGCGGGCTCTTCCGCGGGCTCCACGGCGGGGTCCTCAACGGGCTCTTCAGCAGGCTCCTCGGCGGGATCCTCAACGGGCTCTTCAGCGGGATCCTCAACGGGCTCTTCAGCGGGCTCCTCGGCGGGCTCTTCCGCGGGGTCTTCGGCGGGCTCTTCCGCGGAAACGGGAGGCTGATTCTCCTCCTGCTCCAGGATCTCCGCGATCTCGGCCTCCATGGCCAGGGCGGCGGCGTATTCACCGGCGCTGGCGTCGTCGGCATCGCTGCCGGACAGGAAGCCGGTGTTCACGATCCCGGAGGACGCGGCGCCGCCGCGGAAGGTCTCGGGCTCGGATAATCCGTCGAAGCAGCCGGCCAGAGACAGCTCGTAGCTCCGGCCCTCGACACTGTAGATGAGGATGCCGCCGCGGAGGTCGAAGTCCACGTAGTAGTTGTCGGCATGCTCGACGATCAGGCGGTCGCCGGCATAGAGGTCATAGTCGAAAACGCTGCCCTTGGCATAGATGAGACCCAGGCCCGTGGGGACGAAGCTCCACAGCGCCTTGTCGAACAGGAGCATCCGGGGCAGCTTGTCGCCGATCTTCATGGACCAGACGGCGCTGCCGGAGAGGAAGCACAGGGTGTCCTCCCCCACCAGGTAGAACTGTCCGACGGTGCCGGCGAAATTGTCCAGCAGCACCGTCTCCCTGCCGGTGGAGAGCTCGTACCGGACCAGATCGAAGCGGTTGCCCTCGGGCCGGGCGAAATAGAGGCTGCCGTCGCGGTAGTTCAGCCGCTGGGCCTCGCCGGCGTAGACGGGCTCCTTGCCCCGGGACATATTATATATGTATCCGTCCTCGTCGCCGATATAGAACAGGCCCTTTTCGGTGAGGACCTGGCGTCCGCCGCCGGTGAGCATATCGCCGGAGAAGGTGCCGAGCTCCAACCGGGGGCTTGGCACGACAGGGGCGGCCAGGGCCATCTCCGGGACGACGCTGACAAGCAGCAGCACCGCCAGGAGCAGGGCCAGGGACCGATGCAGCAGGTATTTCATAGGCTTCCTCCATCATATACGCAGCGAACGGAACGTTCGCATAGAGCCACACAATAATTCAATGTATATCATATATGATTTTCACCGTTTTGTCAACAGTTTGTTACCGTTTTTCCTCTCCCGAAAGACCGTGGGAGCGGAGACGCCGGGGACAAAAAAAGCACGCCCGGAGGGCGTGCAGTAGGAGGATCGCTCCCCGCGGGCGGCGGAAGGGACCGCCGCCCGCGGGGTACTCTCTGTCTGCGCTTAGTATCCGCAGCGAAGAAAAAAACTACGCTGGCAATTGTTGGATCAATCCGTCTGCTCCGTCTGCGCGGAGTCCCGGGAAGGGGCGGTCTCGGCGTCGTCTCCGGAGGGCTCCTCTTCGACCGGCTCCGGGGCGGGTTCTGCGCCGTCCTCGGAGGGGATCTCTTCGGCGGGCTCCGGGGCAGTCTCGCTCTGCACGCATTCGCGCAGGATCTGACCCGCGCCGCAGAGGCACCACAGGCAGAGGCCCAGCCAGACCAGCAGCGCGGACAGGGGCGTCTGCTGCGGGCGAAGGATGGCGTCCGGGATCATCATGGCGGTGAACACCGCGCAGCAGAGGGACCAGAAGACCGTGCTGCGGCGGCGGCCGACCTTCAGAGGATAGCCCGTGAGGAAGAACAGGGCAAGGACGCCGGAGATGGAGGCCATCAGGTGCGGGGCGAAGTCGATGACCATGGGGTCGCGGCTCCAGCCGCGGAAATAATAGATGAGGCGGGACAGGGCAAAGATCACCGGCAGCAGGCTGAGCCAGAAGCCGTTCTCGCCCAGACGCCGGCGGGCGCAGGCGACGCCGGCAAGGCAGGCAGCGGAGAGAAGCCCGCCCAGGACCAGGATGGTGGTGAAGGAGGAGCCGTCCTTCGCCCTGCCGTTCAGGGCGAGGATGCTGCCGGCCAGGACGAGCAGCAGGGCCGCCAGGCCGAAGCACCGCCAGCCGACGCCCTCGGAAAAGCAGTCGTCGGTGCCCGGCAGGGCGTTGAGCCGGCGGCAGAGCATCGCCGTCACCAGCACCCAGACGGTGCTGAAGATCATGAGTCCCAGCAGGGCGTGGCTGCCGCGAAGGAGCAGTCCGGACGCCTCGAAGCAATGACGCAGGATATAGGTCCGCAGTCCTGCGGCGCCGAGGCAGCCGCAGGCCGTGAGGGAGAGAAGAAACAGGCTGTATCGGGATCGATTCATACCGTGCCTCCGTAATTCGGGTATTTCGCGCCGCCGCCGAAGCGCGCCGCAATATCTGAATTATTATAGCACAGGGAGCACGGGCTTGTCAATCACCGCGAGGCCCGCTCCTTCCCGCGGCGCGGGGCCTACTCCCTCCCCAGGCGGAGCTCGACGGAGGTCACCTCCCCTTCCCTGGTCTCGATCTCCGCCACGGGCCGGCCGCGGCTGCAGACCGTGTATTTGCCGGCGGGCAGGCCGGGGAAGCGCAGTGTGCGCAGAAAGACCTCCCCGTCGTCATACCGGGCGTCGTCCGGGATAAAGACGGAGCCGCCCCGGGCCATGCCGTCCTCCCCCACCAGGCTGAAGCCGTAGTAGCCGCGGTCCTCCAGGATCAGCCGCAGCTCCGCCTCGGTGGGGAGAAAGTCCTCCAGGTACAGGACCTCCCCGTCGGTCCAGAGTCTGCCGGTGGCGATGGCCACGGAGGCATTCTCGTTGAGGACGAATTCCCCCAGCACCTTTCCTGCCCTGCGCAGGGTATAGCGGCCGGGGATCAGCGGGCCCAGGGCGGCGTCGCCGTCGCCGTCCGGGTCGACCGGGTCCGGAACCGATCCCTCCGGGCCGCTGACGGTCAGATCGGACCAGCTCGCCGCAGGATCCGTGTGCAGGGCCAGCAGGAAGCCGGGGGCGAAAACCTCCGCCGCTTCCTCCTCCGACGGCCGGAAGCTCAGGGTCTGCGCGGCAGCGCTGTCCTCGGCACGCCGGACGACGGGGGCCGGATCGGGGTTCTTTTTTACAGGCTCTTTTCTCCCGCCCAGAGCCGCCGCGCTCAAGGTCAGGACGCCGATCACCGCCCCGACGCACGCGAGCCGCATGGAATAACTGTTCATGTGCCGTCTCCTTTCCGATGGTGAATTGAGTATAGCGCATCGGTCGGGAGGAAAATGTCGACGCTTGGGGAGGAGGAAAGAATTTTTCCGGGGCGGGAGGGAACTGTATAAATTTACCGGAAGCGGGCAATACTGGGAGCGGAGGTGCAAACTATGCAGCGAAATGAAAAGATCCGAAACTTTTTCAGAGAGAAGGGCCTCTACATCGGCCTGGGCCTCTGCGCCGTCGCCGTCGCCGTCTCGGGCTGGCTGTTCTGCCGTGAGACCGCCCCGGAAACACGGTCCGTCTCCCCCACCGACGTCCGCGCCGCCGTGCGATCGGAACGGGTGCCGGACGGCCGTCTGCCCATCTTCGCCCACGAGGGTGAGGACGGCGATCCCGTGACCGGGGATCCTGTGCAGGAGAACGGTCCGGAGGAGGACCGCGGCGATCCGAAGCTCCCCGACGAATCCGGCCCGGAAAAGGCGACCCTCAACGCCGTCTCCCCGGTCCAGGGCGAGCTCGCCGTCAGCTACAGCATGGACAGGCTCAGCTACAACCCCACCACCCGGGACTGGCGCACCCACGCGGGCGTGGATTATCTCGCTCCCCTGGGGACGGAGGTCTCCGCGGCGGCGGACGGCGTGGTGCTGGCGGTCTATGACGACGATCTGCTGGGCAGGACCGTCACGGTGCGCCACACGGGCGGCTGGGTCACCCATTACTCCAACCTCGAGGAGGAGGCGGACGTGATGGCCGGCGACCGGGTCACGGCCGGGCAGGTCCTGGGCCGGGTGGGCAGCACCGCTCTGCTGGAGATCGGCCAGGAGCCCCATCTGCACTTCGCGGTCTACCGAAACAACGTGCCGAAGGACCCGGAGGAATTTCTGAACAACCCCTGACCGCAGACGAAACGGGGGCCGCTGCCGGATGGCAGCGGCCCCTTTGCGGAGTTGATGGCCTATGCTTCGTTCAGCCGGTCAGATCAGCCCTCGACCAGCTTGTAGAGCTGGACCAGAGGCATGCTGGTGCTGGTGGGCTTGTAGAAGCGGAAGCGGAGCTGGTTGGACGCGGTGTTGAAGCGGAAGATCGCGGTGTTGTTGGTGATGACCGCGTTGCCGCTTTCATCCAGCGCGATGGTGGTCAGAGAGGGCTCCTCGCCGAACTTCAAGAGGTTCTTGTCGGACTGGCCGTACATATAACCGTTCGTTACGTGCAGGGAATAACCGTCCTCCATGGCCGCGATCACCACAGGCTCCATGCCCTCAGCGAAGACGATCTTGTTGTCGGTGACGGTGGTGGTCACGTGACCGTTGACCTCCTCGTTGCCGTTGAAGACGTAGGTGGTCTCGCCGGAGGTGTAGGCGATCAGATAGGTGCCGGTCCAGTCCTCGGGCTCCTCGGTGACGAGCTGATAGACGATCTGAACGGGCTCTTCCGCGGTCTCATAGGAGAGGGTCAGAGTGTCGTCCTCGTTCACCACCAGGGTGAAGGTGACCTCCACGCCGCCGGGAACGAAGAGCTTGTTGGCGGCATCGCCCAGGGTCTCGGTGTTGTACAGGGTGGCGGTGGTGACTTCCTCGCCCAGCCAGCCGTTGGTCATGTACCATGCGCTGTTGTCGGAGAGCTTCACAGCCACGTAGCTGTTCTCGGTGAAGGTGGCGGTCAGCTTGCCTTCCTCGTCGAAGACGTACTCGCCGGGGTTCTCGGCGTCATCCTCGCAGCCGTAGTTCGCGCCGTTGATATAGCCGAAGAGAACGTAGTCGGGCTTCTCGGGGGGCGTTTCGACCTCCCAGGTCTTGCCCAGGTTGACCTTCAGAGCGGCGATCTCCTCCTCGGTCAGGCCGATCTCGGCGAGATAGGCCTCGGCCTCGGCGGCCAGGTCGGCGGTCGTCATATCCTCGACGCCGAAGATGATGCCGAGGTTCTTGGTGATGATGCCGGTCAGAACGGCCTTCTGCTCGTCGGTCAGGGCGATGTGCTCGTTGTTCTGGATCTCAAAGTAGTTCTCGTAGGTCTTCAGGTAGTCCGCCTGGACCTCGGCCAGGGTGGCGCCCATCAGGCACTCCAGCACGGCCACGGACAGGCCGGTGCGGTCCTTGCCCTCGAGGCAGTGGATCATGTACGGGCCGTCGTTGGCGGTGATGTAGCGGTAGCCGTTGGCCAGGCCGGCCTTGAACTCGTCGGAGGTGAAGGCCACGGGCAGGCCCAGGAAGAGGACGTTCTGCTGGCTGTAGTAGGTATCGGCGTAGCCCTCGAAGGCGGCGGCGTCTTCCTCGGTGTCAGCCAGGTTCACGATGGTCTTGATCCCGGCAGCCGCAGCGGCCGCGTCGGCATAGGTGTTTCTGCCGAGGTCGGGGTCGATGGGGCTGGAGGTGCGGTACAGGGCGTTGGAGCCCATGCCGGTGGTGGACACAACACGGAAGTTGGCGAACTCCTCGTCGGTCAGATCGTCGTAGTCGGAGCGGACGTTGGTGCGGGTGAGCTTGCGGATGGCCAGCTCATCGGCATAGCCGCCGGCTTCCTTCAGGGTGACGGTGGCGTAGACGGGCCACTCGATGCCCTCGACGAACTGATAGGAGACGTTGCCGGTATCGGGATCGGTGATCTTCTCCAGCATACCGGAGACGACGCCGATCTGGCCGTAGTTGATGGCCAGGGTGACCACCTGCTTGCCGCTGGCGCAGCGCAGCAGATATTCGCCGGTGTCGACGTCGTCGTAGTTGGTGACCACGGGGGCGTCGAAGGTGAAGCCGTTGACCTCGACGGTCACGATATCACCCAGGGCGAAGATCTCCAGGAAGTCGGCCACGGGGATGTTCATGTCCAGATGGCCGAAGCGGGTGGAGTTGTTGCTGTCCTGCTTGATCTCAAACTTGTTGGGCTCCTCCCCGGCGGTCTCGTAGGAGAGGGTCAGGGTGTCGTCCTCGTTCTCGACCAGGGTGAAGGTGAGCTCCACGCCGCCGGGGACCTTCATCTTGTTGAAGTCCTTGTCGGTGTAGACGTTGTAATCGTAGAAGATCGCGCTGGTCTCGTTCTCGACGTAGCCGTCGGTCTTGAAGCCGGTGCTGTTGTCGGAGAGCTTGATCCAGATGTAGCTGTCCTCAGTGAAGGTGACGGTCAGCTTGCCGTCCTCGTCGAAGACGTAGGGGCTGGGATTGTCCCAGTCCCCCTCGTCGGAGCAGGCGGCGCCGTTGATCCAGCCGCACAGGACGAAGTCGGGCTCCTGGGGCTCGACGTACTCGCCGGCAAGGTTTGCCTTCAGAGCGGTGATCTCCTCCTCGGTCAGGCCGATCTCCGTGAGGTATTCCTCAGCCTCGGCGGCCAGGTCGGCGGTGGTCAGATCCTCGACGCCGAAGCAGGTCTTGAGGGTCTTGATGATGTTGGACTCGGCGATGGCGTTCAGGGTCTCCTCGCTCAGGGGCTGCTGCACGCCGTCCACCACGGTGTAGTAGTTCTGGTAGGTCTTCAGATAGTCGGCAACGACCTCGTCATAGGTGGCGCCCATCAGGCACTCCAGAATGGCGGAGACGAAGCCCGCTCTGTCCTTGCCCTCGGTGCAGTGGACGTAGTAGACGCCCTCGTTGGCGGCGAAGAACCGCAGGCCGGCGGCAAGGCCGGTCTTGAAGTCGTCGGCCATGAAGTCCACGCCCAGGTTCAGGAAGACGATGTTCTGCTGGGAGTAGTAGGTGTCGGCATAGCCCTCGTAGCCTTCAGCCTCGTCCTGGCTGTTGGCCAGGTTCATGATGACGGTGACCTTGGCGTTCTCCAGAGCGGCGTCAGCATAGGTGTTGCGGCCGATCTCGGGGTTGATGGGGCTGGAGCCGCGGTACAGATGGTCGCCCATACCGGTGGTGGTGATCTGACGGAAGTTGGCGAACTCCTCGTCGGTCAGGTTGGGATAGTCCTCACGGTTGTTGGTGCGGTTGATGTCGCGGATGGTCATCTCGGTGAGATAGCCGCCCTGCTCCTTCATCTCAATGGTGACGGGAACCGGGAACTCCACGCCGTCAAAGGCGGTCCAGAAGTAGGTCTTGTCGGGGTTGGTGGTCTTGTAGGCCAGGCCGTAGGCCTCGGCGAAGTTGCCCATGTTGATGGCCATCTTCACGCGGCCCTCGGGCTCCACGGTCTCGCCGTTCTTGCCCAGGTAGAGCAGGGGCGTGCCCTGATCCACGTAGGAGTAGCTGGGGACCACGGGGAGATCGATCTCCTGGTCCAGGAACTTCACGGTGACGATGTCGCCCCAGGTG
>JAEEGL010152323.1_pt1 | contig 11909 bp, 11 predicted proteins | sample 9134231 | NCBI WGS metagenome assembly JAEEGL01 (sample SAMN16246548, study PRJNA631951) | gut metagenome | biome: gut microbiome; feature: rumen; material: fiber-attached | host: Bos | place: Iran: Karaj | collected 2018-10 | reverse complement strand
GTTTGTTGCTGCGATGATTATAATTCCTTCATTAGTACCAAAACCATCCATTTCAGTAAGTAATTGGTTAAGTGTTTGTTCTCTTTCATCATGTCCACCACCAAGACCTGTACCACGTTGACGACCAACAGCATCAATTTCATCAATAAAGATTAAGCATGGTGCATTATTTTTAGCTTGTTTAAACATATCACGAACACGAGATGCACCTACACCAACAAATAATTCTACAAAATCAGAACCACTTATATAATAGAATGGTACATTTGCCTCTCCTGCAACAGCTTTTGCAAGTAAAGTTTTACCAGTACCTGGAGGACCTACAAGAAGTACTCCCTTTGGAATACGTGCACCCATACTTTGAAATTTCTTAGGCTGTTTTAAGAAATCAATAAGTTCTGCAACTTCTTCTTTTTCTTCTTGTAATCCTGCAACTTCTTTAAATGTAACTTTATCTTTATCACTAGTTAGACGCGCTCTACTCTTACCAAAATCCATAGATTTATTAGCCGCACCCATTTGCCTTGTAATAAAATAGAATCCTATTCCAACTATTAAGAATAATGGTAATACATTAAGAATAAATGATAAGAAAATACTTGATGATGGATCAGCCGATGCTTTAACCTCAAATCCATAATTATTTCTTCCTTCGTATAATTCCTTAATAGTTTCATCCGCTAAAGGAGCAGAAGCCTTAAATGATTCATTATCATCATAATTTTTCATCTTACCAGTTAATTCATATACACCTGCACTATTATTAGGAGTAATCTTTAACTCAGTAATCTGTTTTTTATCCATAGACTTAATAAGTTCGCTATAAGATAATTCATTTACTTTCTTATTTAATACTGTAAAAAAGTAAATAACGCCAAATATTACTAAAGCTAGTAATACATAAGAAAAAATACTCTTCTTAACAACTTTTTTATTCATATAAACATCCTTTCATCACTCGTACTTAAGTATTATATCATACTTTCCACTATTTTTTCTATCAAATTTAGATTTTTTTAATCCTGGCAACCAGATAATTTCACCACTTGCATCTACTACTATTGGATAATTATCTCTTTTATCAATGGGAAGCTTACAGTCGATAAATATATTCTTTATTTTTTTAGCTACATCCATATTCTTAATTACCATTTTATCACCAGCAACTCTATTTCTAACATAGATTGGCAATTTAATCTCACTACTATCTAAATATGTAACAAAGTTATCAGTCTCACTACATTCATCAATCTTTTTAATAGTTCCAAAACCATTTATAAATACACTATTTTTAATTTCATACTTATAATTTTCTTTTAATTCATTCTTAATAATATATGCATTAGAATATGATTTTATAAACTTATAATTTCCTGGAATATCTATAACTATATTAGATTTCTTACTAGTAATGCTATTATATAATGTATCAATATTCTTATCTGTAATCATATAAATACTATCTTTATAAATTTGATATAGATATTTAGATATAATACTTTCAATTACTACTCTCTCCTCTTTAAGTAATTCTTTTATATTAATTACATCATTTCTTACAATATTACTATATTTACTATCTACATATTTATCAAAAAAATTACTTATGTCAGTTACCTTTTCAGAAAATTTCAAAAATTTTTTATGTACATTTTTGTTTTCTTCTTTAAGTTTAGGAAGTATATACTTACGATATCTATTTCTTGTATAAACATCTTTCATATTAGAAATATCTACTGCATACCACAGATTATTATTATCCATATATTCCTGAATCTCTTTTTTAGTCAATGTAATAAGTGGTCTTATGATTGTATAATTGTCGAACTTAGTTTCTCTATTAAACCCTGCATAACCTGATACAGTACTACCTCTGACTATACGCATAAGAATAGTCTCCATTAAATCATCTCCGTGATGAGCAGTCATCAAATATTTAGCATTATACTTATCAACTAAACTTTCAAAAAAGTTATAACGCACTGTTCTAGCATAATCATGAAAATTATCAGTTCCATACTTATCTATTATCATATACTCAAATATCATATTATTCTTCTCGCAGTACTCTTTAACATACTCAGCTTCTTCATAACTCTCTTGCCTTACATTATGGTTTACATGCGCAACTACAATATCAAACGTTTTGGATTTTCTTATCTTTTGCAATACATCTAAAAGAAACATTGAATCTGGGCCGCCTGATACCGCCACCACAATTTTATCACCATTTGACATTAATTTATTTAAATAAGTTATTACTTCTTGCATAATAATCACTTCCAACAAGATATATTTTAGTATAAAACAAGATTTATATCAAGAATATTACATTTATTTCAAAAAATTATCAAAAAAAGAAGGAAACTCAAAAGTTTTGTTGAATAATATAAGTAGGAGGGATAATATGGTAAAAGATAATAGCACTAATTTCTATACATTAAAAGCAGATCCAGTATTTAAAAATGTCTTCTATAGGGATGATAATCTTCTAAAAAGATTCTGAAGTGATATTTTATCAATTTTTTATGATGATGTTCATATTGATAATATTAAAGTACTTAATACTGAACTAACTAGTGATTACTTTATATTAAGAACAAAGTTGTAGATATTTTAGTAGATATTGGAAGTAAATTATTAAATATTGAGGTTAATGTTAGATATGATAATTATAAAACATATAGAAATTTTTTCTACCTTGCATCAGCTACGATTGAAAGTATGAAAAAAGATAAAAATTTTTTTGATATAAAAGAACATGTTCAAATTAACTTTAACTTTCAAAAAGGTAAGAAAAAAGATTATAAAATATCACAATATGGAGATTTATCTACCGGAGAAGTTACTATACCATTTATGAAAACAATTGATATTGATGTTAATTATTATAAGAATAGATGGTATAATTCAGGTAAATCCAAAGAGTATTACGAACAATTTAAAAGTATTATAATGTTTGGATTTGATGAAGAAGAAATTAAAACTCTGGAGAATAGTGATTATTATATAAAGAAGATTAAAGATGATGTTATTAAGCTAAATGGAGACCCTAATTTTTATCAAGCAATGACAGATGATGAAGATAGAGAAATGATAGAAAATAGTATATTTATTAGCGGAAAACAAGAAGAAATTAAAGAAGGAATTGAGAAAGGTACCCGCCAAGGAGCAAAAGAAAAAGAAATTAATATTGTAAAGAATATGAAAAAAAAAATATTCCTATAGAAACAATACAAAAAATAACTGGATTAAGTGTTGAAGAAATCAAAAAGATATAAAGTAGTGTGACTTTATATCTTTTATTATTACTTATGATATGTTTCATTATTATTAATTTTATAAGCTCTATATACTTGTTCTAGTAAAATTACTCTAAATAATTGATGTGGAAAAGTCAATTTTGAAAAAGATAATGCATAATTACTTCTCTTTTTTATAATATCGCTTAAACCATATGAACCACCAATAATAAATACTATATTAGAATAATTATTAAATGTAGTATCTATTTTTTCTGCTAATTCTAAACTACTTAAACTATTACCATCAATCTCTAAAGTAACAACATAATCTTTATCGTTAATATACTTTAATATATCGTTTCCTTCTTTATCAAGAATATCATTTATAGGTAATTTATCTCTATCACTTACTTCAATTATTTCTAAATTAGTATATTTATTAATTCTTTTATTATACTCACTTATCGCATCTTTTAAATACTTCTCTTTTATTTTTCCTACACATATTATTTTAATCAATACTATATACCTCCGATACTATATTTTGCTTTGCAATCTTAATACTATTAAACTTAATACTCTTTTTCTTCAATTCTTCTTTTAAAGTATTTATTGCAAGTGCTTCATTATTATTTTGTTCACTTAAGTGTACAAGATATACCATCTTAGTATCAGGACCAATAAACTCTGATAAATAATATGCTGAATCTTGATTAGATAAATGCCCCGTATCACCTAAAATTCTTATCTTAGTATGATGTGGATATCTAGGATTATTCATAAGCATCTCTGGATCATGGTTACTTTCAAAAATATATATGTTCTTATTATATAACTTCTTAAAATATCTTTTATTTATATAACCAGTATCAGTAATATATACACAGCTATTACCAGATTCTTCAATTATATAACCATTTGAATCTTCAGTATCATGAGATGTTTTTATAGAAGTAATTATAATACCATCTATTTCATATTTACTAGGAATATCATAAACATTACTAATATTAAGTCCACTTTCTTTAAATATTTTCTCAGTCATATAAACTCTAGGTGAATACTTTTTAGAAAATACTCTAAGCCCTGCAATATGATCTACGTGTGCATGAGTAATTAGTATCATATCTATTTCATTAGGTTCAACACCTATACTTCTTAGACTGCGTTCAACATAAGCAGAACTGTTCCCTATATCAATTAGTATCTTATGACGCTTAGTTTCAATATAAGAACAGTTCCCCTTACTACCGCTTGATAATACACATACTCTCATTACAAATAATTCTCTGGATTAACTACACATGCATATCTTTCACAATTACGAATTTCAAAATGTAAGTGAGGTCCTGTTGCCCAACCACTAGAACCAACATAACCTATTTGCTGTCCACGTTCAACAACACTACCTACGTGAAGTCCTGATACAAAACCTGACATGTGAGCATAAACAGAATAAAATCCATTGTTATGATTAATGATTATATGGTATCCATATGTACTTGCATATTCAATCTTTGTAATTACACCGTTGTTTGATGCATAAACAGGTGATCCATAACCAGTACCCGCAATATCCAAACCAGTATGGAAATTTCCTTCACCAAATACCGCAATACGATAACCAAATCTTGAACTCAATGTATAACCACTTGCAGTAGGCCAACCCCAAGAAGATGTACTACCAACACTAGGAGTCACTTTAGTACCAACTGTAACTTTTTTATCAACAGGATTCTTGACAGTTTCTTTACTAACAGGTTCAACATACGTTATCTCGCCATTAACTGACTTAACATTCTGAGAAACTCTATCTAAGCCTTTTTCTCCTTCTTGAGTAACTATCTGATCTCCCTCAGTGATAGTATCATCATATACCTCAACAGTACGATAATTAGACTCAATATCATTAACGCTATATTTCTCTTCTACAATATTTATTTGTGGATCAACTTTCGCAATTTTAACTTGTTTTCCTGCATATAATAGGTTATCTTCACTTGTATATTCTGGATTAGAAATCAAAAATTCTTCCACACTTATCTTATTATTATAGGCAATACTACTAATAGAATCTCCAGTATTTACTGTAACAGTAGACTCTTCATGATTATCTCCATATAATAAGTATTGAGATAACTCAGTAGAATCAGTATATATCTTCTCGTCAGTAGAAATATTTACTGCTTTATAAGCAATATCTTCTTCTACATAGACATTATTAATAACCTCTCCCGTACCTTCTATCTCACTTTGATTATCATCCTTATAATTCTTATATCTATTCTCACCAACAAATATAGATGCCATAGTATCAATAGAATCCTTAAATATACTTTTATCAGTTACATAGACATTAGATTCACTACCATCACTTTTCTTAATTGTAAACTTATACCCCGGAATAGTACAATTCTTCTTTTCGATTATCTTCTTATACATCTCACCAGTTGATACAGTAGTAGGTTCATAAGTAAGTACTTTTTTTATCTCTATTCCATTTGGAGTATATATCTTATCAGACTCTAAATAAATCTTATTCTCCTCATAATAATTCTTCATCTCAGTAATATCACTATCACTCATACTCCAAAGTTTATTCTCATTATATATCTTTATACTATCATACTTAGTATCGCTGATATTAAGTTTGCTCTTATTATTAATTAGATATGAGATTTTATCCTTATTATTCATTGCTTTAAAAGATTCATCACTAATACTATCAATTACCTCTTTAGTATCATTAATAGCCTCTATCTTTGTTTCATAATCTCTTACATTATCACGAATAATATCAGCCTGAGAATCTATATAAGTTTCTAACTCTCTTTTAGACTTAATAGTACCCAATTGTTCACCATCTAAATAAACCTGATAATAACTATTAGGATTTTTAGACTTTCTATTAGAAAATCCTAATAACAATATAAATGCACTAACTAGTACAACACAAAAATATAAACCAACCTTTTTCATGACACACCTTCTTCAAAATTTGCAACATTCGCAAATGTACTCGTATTTCTTTGAAATATAAGTGGAATATCCTTTAGAGGACCATTACGATGCTTTCTAATTACAAATTCCATTAAACTATTTTCTTTTTCTCTTTCTTCATCAGAACAATGTAAAAATGCAACAATATCAGCATCTTGTTCTATCGCACCAGATTCTCTTAAATCACTTAACATAGGTTTTTTATCTGTACGTTGTTCAATACCACGAGAAAGTTGTGATAAAGCAATTACCGGTACATCAAGTTCCATCGCCATTGTTTTAAGTGCACGAGATATATCAGATACTTCTTGTTGACGATTAGCCCCACTCTTGCTATTACCTTGAATCAAAGTTAAGTAGTCTATAACTACAATATCTAAACCTGATGGAGATGCCGCAAGCCGCCTACACTTTGCCCTAATCTCATTTACCGTAATACCTGCGGTATCATCAATAAATATCTTTGAACCAGATAACCTACTTACAGCCTCGTTAACACGCTTCCAATCTGAGTGCTCAAGCTTACCAGTTTTAAGTTTACCAGAATCTATTTGACCGACACTAGCAAGCATTCTCATCGCAAGTTGTTCCGCACCCATCTCCATATTAAAGAGCGCAACACTCGTCTTTGCATTAATCGCAATATTATTAACCATATTAAGGGCAATAGCAGTCTTTCCCATACCAGGACGTGCTGCAATTATAATTAATTCATGTGGATGAAATCCTGAAGTAATCTTATCAAGTTCATAATACCCAGTAGGAATACCAGTAATATCTCCTTTATGGCTTGCTAACTTCTCTAAATCACTTTGTGTTTTAACTAAAACATCGGCAATAGTTTTAAACTCTGTAGAACGAATATTCTTAGATACATCAAATATCTTTTTTTCAGCAGTCTCTATTACTTCATTAATATCATTACTAGCATTATAACTTTCCGTAATAATACTTGTAGCCTCTTCAATTAACTTACGTAATATAAACTTATCTTCTACAATCTTAATATATTCATCAACATTAGCAGCAGTAGGAACACTTTCAAGTACCTCAGTTAAATATTCAATACCACCAACAGTCTTAAGCCATCCATGATTATTCAAAGACTCAACAACAGTTGTTAAATCAACACTCTTACTATTGTTATTAAGTTCATTAATACAAGCAAAAATCTTTTTATGACTATCTAAATAAAAAGAATCCTCATGTAAATTTTCAAGTACTTTATCCAATGCCTTCTTCGTTAAAAACATTGAACCAATTACCGATTGTTCAGCATCAATATTCTTTGGAATCTCTTTATTCATAACCCACCTACTTTACTAAATTAATCTTAATATTTGCAACCACCTTTTTATGTAATTCAACACTCACTACATGAGTACCCAAACTACTTAAATTACCATTAAGTTTAATACACTTCTTATCTATATCATAACCTAATCTATTTAATATACTCACAATCTGTTTCGCACTAACACTACCAAATACTTTATCCTGCGCACCCACTTTTACTTTAAATTCAATCTTTTCTTTTTCAATCCTATTCTTTACTTTCTCACACTCTTTAATTAACTCTTCTTCTTTTACTTTCTTTCTTTCATTACTTCTATCTAAATTTCTAACATTCTCTTGATTCGCAATAACAGCCTTCTTATCATTAATCAAAAAAGTACCATATCCATCCTTTACATTAAGAATATCTCCCTTTTTACCCTTCTTCTTAATATCCTCTTTCAATATAATTTTCATAAACACCTATCCTTTAATTGATTTAATTATAAGTTTTTTTATTTCCGATAAACTCTTATTAGTTTTAGCTCCACAACTAGTAGTAGAGCCACCTCCACCTAATTTTCTTACAGTCTTAAGAATATCAATCTCCCCTATACTTCTAGCAGATATACCATACTCTATATCATTAATCTTAGATACTACAAAACTAGCCTCTATATTATCAAAAGTAAGCAAGCTATCCGCAATCTCCGCAAGAGTCTCAGTCTTATTAACATCCGGTAATACACATAAAGCAACATTACCATTTACCGTATAACTATTCTTAATAAAGTCAGCTCTTCTTACATAATCATCCTTACTATCCTTAAGTAACTCTTGCTTTAAAGTAACATCAGCCCCCATTTCAACAAGCATACTTGCAGCCTTATAAGTTCGAGAAGTAGTCTTTAAATTATAACCATTAGTATCAATCTCAAGCCCTGCAAGCATAATAGTTGCGACACTACTATCAATACTAACATTACTATAATCAAGATAATAAGTCATAAGTTCAACCATACTTGATAAACTATTATTAATATATAAAAGCTTACTACCTTTTGGACACTTTCTATCCTTAATATGATGATCAAGTATTACAAAATCTTTACAAAAATCAAAAATATTACTATTTTCTAGCCTATCAACTTGATGTGCATCAACTATAATAAGTAACATATTCGTAAGATTGCCAATATTATCGCCATTAACATACTTTACATCACTAACACTACTAATAGCCTTATTCATGATATCACTATAACCATTACCCTCTAAGTATACATAACAATCTTTATCCAAAGCAATAACCCTATTATATATAGCAAGACAAGCACCATAACAATCCAAATCAGGATAACTATGCCCCGCAACAACTATATTATCATAATCATCATACATTCTATCTAATTTATTAAACAAATCTTCCACTGTATCACCTGTAATTCAATTATACACTAAATCAAAAATAATTTAAACCACTTACCCAAAATAAAAACTGAATAAACACTATTACTCAGTTTCTATAATTCAAACTCATAAGGATTATCTATACTACCATCACCAGATTTGATTTTGACATTTGGCTTTAAGTAGACAACAGGGCGAGAATAACGCAACTGTGTAACATATAATCCCCAAACAATACCACTTTCTCTTATATCACCAGCATAAAATCCAATACTACTTGGTGTAATTGTCCATTGATTAGTATTGTTATTAGTATTATATATCCAACCCGTTGTTGGTGCTCCACCTTTATCTGTAGAACAATTATACCCATTTAAATAGCAAACATCATCTACACCTAACGCATATGTATATATATAATCACTTGGATACATTAACGATACAGTATTTATATCATTTAAGACATTGCTATTGCGATTCAAATTTCCTCTTTCAAGTTTATAATAATCTAATGCTCCATAATTGTTATTAAGATTTTTACTACCCAAATAAATTTTAACATCGCTAATTTCCGTTAATAAATCGGATGGTAATAATTCTAAATAATCACCATTTAAATACTGTTTTAAACTTGATTTCTTCCACTCATTATCATCTTCTAAATTCCATTTCATTTTTTCTAAAGAATCATTTTTTATTAATTTAATTCTTCTATCCCATTTGTTGTTACCATCTTCAGTATCAAATACACCAATAATTCTCCAAATCTCATCACCATTAAATTTAACATAATTGTATGGTTCACTACCTATATATCTATAATCTGTTAAGGCTGGTGTTTGAACTGTTGCTTCATGATCAAATGTATACATTTCATGAGTATTTCCATCTGTATATGTTGTTATTGATTTACCATTATTCTTTTTAAGTAAAACAGTTGTTGCATATAAATTACCGTAAACATAAATTTTGTTTTCTTCATCAAGAGCCTCTTCATTATCAACCTTGCAATTATTTAAATATACTGTTCCATCATAGTTTATAGATACATCACACGCTACTTCTTTATCTAATTCTTCTATAGCAAATGTTGTATAATCACTTGGATATTCATTATGTTCATCATGATATTTCTTTAAGGCATCTTCTAGATTTTTACCATATGTATCTACATATTCTTGATTAGTCATCTTTAATGTTCCAAAGTGATAATATCCATCTTTGTTTTTATCATCTTTTACTAGTTTTCCATTTACCTTACATTTTGATAAGTATATTGTATGATCTGGATTTATTCTACTTGTTTCACATTCTACTTTATTACCATGATAATCTATTTCTAATTCATCAAATGAATCTGGATATGGTAATTGTTTTAATTCATAATTTGATATAGCATACTGTGCAGCACGTCCATATCCATCTATACTTCTTTTATTTGTATCATTTTTTACTCTTCTTACTGTATTTAGAATTAATGGTGCGACTATTAAACTTATTATCGCAAGTATTATTAAGACAGCTATTAATTCTACTAAAGTGAATCCTTTGTTCTTCATTCATACCTCCTACTTATATCTTTTTAATATACTTGTATTATATCATAAATAACGGCTATTTAGATTACTTTTTAATACTTTTTATCTAGTATTACATGTTTTATAGAAAATATTAATGTTCTAAGAAAGAATATAATTATTATTACAAACATAAGTATAATTGAATTTATTATAAAAATAGTATATATTATATATGTACGACAATTTATTATTTAAAGATTATAAGATTTTATTAATTCTAAGAAAGAATTATACTTGATTACTACTTTTCGGTCGTACAATTAAAGAGATTGATTCCACTCAATCTCTTTTTGTGTGTACAATATAATAATTTAAATAAACGCAATCCTCTAATTATAGATATTATAATTTAAAGAGGAGTGCTAAAGAAAAGATTAGGATTAATAACTAATTAATAAGTTATTATAATTTTTCTATTTCTTCAATAGACAAATTAGTTACTTTAGATATAGTAGAATAATCAACTTTTTCTTTCTTCATTTTTCTAGCAATATCTAAAGTAGTTTCTTTTGTAGTTTCTTCTACTGCATCTGCAACTGCATACTCAATATTTGCTTCAAAAGCCTCTTTTAAATATTCTTCCCTATCGTAAGCTACTATTACATCGTCTTCCCAACTATATTTTTTCACAATATCACTTATTCCTTTCAAGACTTGATTTCGCTTACTGATTTTTTCTAACATGTCTTCTTCATATATACCAATTACTCCAACTGCTATTTCAAAATCAGTTAACTCATTTACACCTTTAGTATAACACAAATCTCTATAATGTGAAACATTGATATTGATAATTTTTACCATATTTGTAAGTTTAAAACTAGCATCTTCATCATCATTAATTGAAAAAGTAGTATAAGATTTACCATTTGTATTAACATTATTCAAATTAATTTGAATATAATACTTTTTAGCCTTTCTAATACGTTCTCGATCTTCTTTAGATAAACTACTATCTGGTTTATAATTAGCTGATGCAAGTCTAAATATAAATTCTGCATTTCTATCTATTTCATATGCACCATAGACAGTATTTACTTCTACATTAACATAATCAAACTCTCCTATTTTACATACTAAATCTACACACTTCTTACTATTTAATCTATAATTACCTATTAATTCATCATTTAGAATCTCAATTACATTAACCTCTTTATCAAATATACTAGATAATAAATAATTAAGCCTTTCTAAGTGATTAATATCTCCAAATACTTTTTTGAATAAATTATCTGAAATAAGTGGTACGACCTCACCAATAGGTAAACAAGTACCTCTTAAAGTACCTTCTCTTTTCTTAGTTTTACATTATTCATAACATCACCTTTCTTTCTAAATACCTAATCTTCCCTCTACTTATATCATTCAACAAAACTTTTAAATTTCCTTCTTTTTT
>JAEEGL016761924.1_pt1 | contig 11910 bp, 7 predicted proteins | sample 9134231 | NCBI WGS metagenome assembly JAEEGL01 (sample SAMN16246548, study PRJNA631951) | gut metagenome | biome: gut microbiome; feature: rumen; material: fiber-attached | host: Bos | place: Iran: Karaj | collected 2018-10 | reverse complement strand
CGGCGTTACCGCCATGCTCTCCTCGCAGCTCAACAGCCACGAACTGGTAAAGCTGAAGTTTAACGAGTACAAGGATGAAAAGCGGGAACTGGCAGAAGCCCTCGCCCAGTCCACCGGCGCAACGCTGGTGCGGATAATCGGTAACATCGCCATCTTCTACCGGGAAAACCCGGAGGAAGAAAAACAGATGTTCAAAAAGCAGCTGGCAAAGCTTGCAAAAAATAAGGAGTAGTATATGGCAGAAAAGAAAATAGGCATCATCGGCGCAATGGAGGTAGAGGTACAGGCCCTCCGCTCCCTGCTGAACGGCGCACAGGAGCATGTTGCAGGCGGACTGACGTTCACGGAAGGGCTGCTCGACGGAGTACAGGTTGTCATTGTCCGCTCCGGTGTAGGCAAGGTAAACGCAGCCCTCTGCGCCCAGCGGCTCATCCTCCAGTTCGGTGTAACCCACATCATCAATACGGGCATCGCCGGTGCACTTGCATCCGGCCTGAAGGTCCTTGACTTCGTCGCTTCTACGGACGCCCTCTATCATGACATGAACGCGGTCGGCTTCGGCTACAAGATGACCGAGATACCCCAGATGGACTGCTCCGATTTCCCGGCAAATACGGCAATGCTGGAAGCAGCGGAAAAAGCCTTTGCTTCCCTGCCCGAAGCGGAAGGCCACAAGCTGATTAAAGGCCGCATTGCAACCGGCGACCAGTTCATCAGCGACAAGGCTCTCAAGCAGCAGATAAAGGCAGACTGCAATCCCGCCTGCGTTGAAATGGAAGGAACGGCAATCGCCCACGCCTGCTACCTGAACAAGGTTCCCTTCGTCATCATCCGCTGCATGAGCGACATGGCAGACGACATCGGTGAGAACACCTACAGCTTTAACGAGAAGACAGCGGCAAACCTGAGCGCCTCGCTCGTGCGCAAGATGCTCGGCAGCTTCTAAAGAGAAGCTTCCCGAGAAAGGCTGTCCGGCAAAAGGCAGCTCCGGATGCCGTTCCATACGTCTGCCCCGAATGATTGGAGCAGGTCATCCCGGAACGCCTCGTATGCCTTTGCACTGTCACTGGCATACATGAGCATGAAGGCTTTCTGCAGGACATCCCTCCCTTCCGTATCCCTGCCAAGCTTGAGCAGGGTATAGCCCTTGTTGTAGAGCAGATTCGCAAGCAGAACGGCCTTGCCGTAACGGGCACTGCACTGTATTCCATTTTCGGCAACCTCAAGGGACAGTTCGTATTCTTCTTTCAGGCCAAGCCACATGGACAGGTTATACGATATTACGGGAAGGCGTTTCGCATACTCTTCCCTATCCATTTCATAGCTTTCAAGAATCGCATACAGCTGTTTCATGAGGGTAATTGCCTCATCATGCCGTGCAAGAAACCACAGGCTTATAGCGATATTGTTCAAAATGGTAAACTCCAGCGACGTCAGCATGATGGTACTGATATCCGTCCCAACCGTATACCGGGGAATGGTCAGCTGTATGGCCCGTTCAAATTCAGGCAGCACGGACGCCCAGTTATCCGGAATACTTGCAGCATGTACCGCCTGTGCAAAGATATAAAACTGCTGCTCGTGTTTATTCATGGAAGAAGCACTGGCTTTATAGCGCTCTGCAAGTTCCAGAAGGTCATAGTCATGATTTGAAATCCTGCTTATCACCTCACGTTCTATCTGTGCGCGCTCAAAATCTGAAGGGGAGAGCGGAACCTGCAGTTCAACACATTCCTGCAGGCGCACCAGCAGGGCATCGAGCAGTTTCTTATTCGGATACTGCCTGCCTTTTTCAATCTTGCTCATCGTCGGCGGTTCACAGAGCCCCTCGCACAGCTGTTCCTGCGACAAGCCCTTCCGCCTGCGTAATTCCCGGATCATCTGTCCGGCCTGTATGTACTCCACCCGCATCCCTCCTGAATCTGCCCGGCAACAGGCTCCGATTCCGGCAAAATTTCCTCAAACATTATGTTCCTTTCTTGACCGGAACGCTATACTTCACAGACCTTGCAAAAGGGAATCACACGAAATCAAAAAGTTGGAACACATGAAACAGCAAGACGAACACCGCCCCCCTTCCCTCCGGCCAAAGGGGAACGCGGAACTCCCCCGCCGCACCCGGCTGCTTTGCCCCATCAGGAGGCGCACATCCCGTGCACGGAGAAGCTTTCTCTGGCCAAACCGGAAAAAGCAGTCCGCCCGGGAGCAGTAAGAGCTCCCGGAACCCCATACAGACAATACAGCCCTAGTGCAGGAAGGTCTTTAACAGGCGGAAGCCCTCCTCCGTATAGGGAGCATACCGGAGCTTCAGGTCCATCTTGGAAGACTGCACGAGGACGGACTTCTTGTGGGAGAAGGTCTCGAATCCGTACATACCATGATAGTTTCCCATACCGCTTTCGCCCTCGCCGCCGAACGGAGCCTTGCTTGAGGCAAGGTGGAATACAACGTCGTTCACGCAGCCGCCGCCAAAGCGGAGTTCCTGCATAACCCGGCGGATGTTCCCCGCGTTGGTGCTGAATATATAGAGGGAAAGCGGAACCTGCCGGGACGAAACAAAGGTAATCACCGAGTTCAGGTTGTCATACCTCAGGCCCGGCAGCAGGGGGCCGAATCTTCCCTCCTGCATGACCTCTGCCTCAACGGCTTCCCTCGCATGCATATCTCCCAGGTCCATTATCGTGGGAGCTATTTTGTTCGTCACAAAATCCATCTCGGCCTTCGGGCAGAGCGTAGAAAGGTGAACAAAACGGCGTTCATTGATGATTTTCGGATAGTCCTTGTTCTCAAGCGGCTTTTCGCCGAACTGCCGGCGAATCTCATCCTTCATCAGACTGATGAGCTGATCCTTGATGCCTTTGTCGACCAGAACGTAGTCGGGGGCAACGCAGGTCTGGCCGGCATTGAGGAATTTGCCCCAGACAATCCGGCGGGCCGCAATTCCCAGGTTGGCCGAGGAATCCACGATGCAGGGACTCTTGCCGCCCAACTCAAGGCAGACCGGCGTGAGGAAGCGGGCAGCGCTCGTCATCACGATGCGGCCCACGTTCTGGCTTCCCGTAAAGAAAATGAAGTCAAAGTGCTGCTCGAGCAGGGCATGGTTTTCCGTATAGCCGCCCTGCACGACCGCCATGTAGGAGCGGTTGAAGGTTTTCTCTATCAGGCTCTTGAGGACTGCGTTCGTTGCCTCGGCAGCCTCAGAGGTCTTTAAGATCACCGTATTTCCGGCAGCAATGGAACTGATAATCGGATCAAGTGAAAGCAGAACCGGATAGTTCCAGGTAGACATGACGAGCGACACGCCGACCGGTTCGGTATAAATCTTGAAGTGGGCAGGGAACAGATGCAGTTCGCCCTGCACCCGCCTGGGCCGTGCCCATTTTTTCAGGTGCCGCATGACGTAGCGGATCTCATGCAGGACAAGGCCAATCTCCGTTGCATACGATTCCGAGGAAGATTTCGCCAGATCTTTCTGGAGCGCCTCCATGAGCAGGGCTTCATTATCCCTAATTGCCCCGTACAGTTTTTTCAGCTGCAGGATACGGAAATTGACGTCACGGGTCTGCCCGGTATAAAAAAAGGTCCGCTGGCTTTCAACAAGCGCAGCCATCGTGGAAGAAATCCGCTCCTGTGCAAGTTCAAACTCAACTTCCCGCCGCTCACCGTCATCCGAAACGGGGGAAAAAGCACCGAACCCGGCGGAAGTTTCCCCGCCGTCACTGCCGTCGGACGTGTCGGAAGCGCTTTCCGCCACGCTGGAAACCGGCTCAAAGACGCGGGCATACAGCTGCCCGGATCCGGCAGCTTCAGCATCGGACTCCGGCAAAACGGTCTCGCCCGCTTCCGCAACGGCAGCGCGGGCAGACTCCCCGAAGCTGGACACGGCAGAATCTTCCGTCTCAAATGCAAACGGCGTATCATTGTCCGCAGGCTGAGCGTCATAAATCTTTACGCCGGTTTCATCGACCGGCTCCTGAACTGCAGGCGCAGCCAGGACCTGCTCAACCTCGGCGCCCTCCGGAGTCTTGACCTTCCGTGGCCGCCCCCGCTTTGCCGGGCTTTTAGGCGCGTCTGCCTTCGCCCGAGCCTTTGTCTCTTTCTTGTCTGATGTCGTATTTCGTGCCGTCACTTTCCGTACTACTCCGTATCTTTCGATCTGCGTTTTTCTATCCGTGTCTTTCTATTATGTACCAGTTCGCCTATTTTTTCAACCGGAAAGCACGAAGCCGGAAACACATGCAGACGGGAGATCATGTTCAGCAGGCAAGAGCACCCCCGGAAGGCAAGAGCACCCCGGACGCCGGAAACATGCTTGAGAGGCGTCGCGAAAAAATGCTATACTCTCCCATTATGAGTAAAGACTTTCCCCTTTCCCACGAGGAGCTTTCCGCCCTCGTCAAGAAGTTCCCCACCCCCTTCTACCTCTACGACGAGAAGGGCATCCGGGAGAACATGAGATACTTCACCAAGGCCTTCAGCAATTTCCCCTCCTTCCGGGAGTATTTTGCCGTTAAGGCCCTGCCGAACCCTTATATATTGAAGATCCTTAAAAGCGAGGGCTGCGGCGGTGACTGCTCAAGCCTGCCCGAGCTCATGCTCTGCGACAAGTCCGGCATTACGGGCGACTACGTGATGTTCACGAGCAATGACACACCCGCCCAGGAGTTCCGCTACGCATACGAGCGGGGCGACATCATCAATCTGGACGACATCACCCATATCGACTTCCTCAAGGAAGCCCTCGGCGGCAAGCTGCCCGATACGATCTGCTTCCGCTACAACCCCGGCCCCCTCAAGGCAGGCGGCAACGCGATAATCGGCAAGCCGGAAGAAGCCAAGTACGGACTCACGCGCGAGCAGATGATAGAAGCATACGGGCGCTGCAAGAAGGAGGGGGTCAAGAGGTTCGGCCTGCACACGATGGTCGCCTCCAACGTGCTGAACCCGGACTTCTTTGCGGACACGGCCCGCATTGTCTTTGAGCTTGCCGCCGAGGTAAAGGAAAAGACCGGCGTGCGGATCAAATTCGTTGATTTGGGCGGCGGCCTGGGCATTCCCTACAGGCCCGGCCAGCAGAAGGTGGACCTCGACTACGTTTCGCGTGAAATCCGCAAGCTCTACGACAAGATCATCGTCCCGGCAGGGCTGGACCCGCTTGCGATATGCTGGGAGTGCGGGCGGCCGATAACCGGGCCTTACGGCTGGCTGGTCACGACGGCGATACACGAGAAGCACATCTGGCGGGACTACATCGGTACGGACGCCTGCATGGCGGACCTCATGCGGCCCGGCATGTACGGGGCCTACCACGAGCTCACGGTGAGCGGCAAGGAGAATGCGCCGAAAGACCACGTATACGACGTAACCGGCAGCCTCTGCGAGAACTGTGACAAGTTCGCCGTCCAGCGCGAACTGCCCAAGATAGACCGGGGCGACCTCCTGATCATCCACGACGCGGGGGCACACGGACGGGCGATGGGCTTCAACTACAACGGCAAGCTCCGCTGCGGGGAACTGCTCCTGCGGGAAGACGGCAGCGTCGTCGAAATCCGGCGCCGGGAGACCGTAGAAGACTACTTTGCCACGCTCGACTTCTCCGGACTGGACGGCTTTACGGCGTAAGAAAATTCGCCCGGAACGGACAATATTGAAACTGCCCTCTTGACAAAGGGGGCGGTTTCCCTGTATAGTCGTATCATCGTTTTGATACATGCGCGACTAGCTCAGTTGGTTAGAGTACAAGCATGACACGCTTGGGGTCATAGGTTCGATTCCTATGTCGCGCATTTTACCGGTAACAAACCACACACGGGCGTCCCTTCATCGGGCGCTTTTTTTTGTCCTCTGCCTCCCTGAATTTATTTTTTCTGTTATATATGCTTCCTGTCAGAAATTTTTTCTTGAAATAGAAATATCCTGCGTGCTATACTTGTTTCTATGGCTAAGAATCTTGTTTCCCTGGCGACGAAATTCGCCATCAGCATTGTTATAATCGTTGCACTCATCATTGCGATTTCTTCAGTTCTAACCGGCATCTTCTTTCAGAAGAACTGCATCGACAACTACTACGAAAATGCCGGGACCGCACTCACGGAGTTCTCCAATTCAATTTCCATGTTCTTTGAGGGCAAGGAAAGCTCCCTCAACGTCTTTGCCGAGTCGGATCAGGTCAAGGCTGCCGACGAGACCATCCACTCCTTTGTCAACGAGACGGGGGACATCCAGATTCTTTCCTACGAGAAAAGCCCCGTCGAAGAGGAAATACGGAAACTCTGCAAATCCTTCGCCAAGCACGACAGCGACATCGCAGAAATCTACCTGGGAACCAAGTGGGGCGGCTATGCGACGAACTTTGACAGTTCCATGTCCGGCGGCTACGACCCCCGCAAGCGCGGCTGGTACGAGACCGCAAACAAAGGCCATGGAGCCGTTATGCTCACCGACGCTTTTGCTTCCACCGTCGGAGCGACGGTCGTGGGCATTACGCGCAGCTCCTTCGATGACCGCGGTGAGTTCGTCGGCAATGCGAGCATCGAGGTGTCGCTGGACACGCTCACCACGATTCTGGACAGCCTTGACCTGGGCGAAGGCAGCTTCTTCATGATGGTACAGGCAGACGGCACGATTCTTGCCGACTCAAGCCCTGCGAAGAACAACTTCAAGAACATCAAGGAAATCGAGATGCCCGCCATCTCCGACCTGCTGGCGTCCGACAGCGGCAGGGGCCGCTTTGACATAAACGGCAGCAGCTACTTTGCCCGCACGGTACAGAACAAGCGGACCGGCTACCATATCATGGCATTCTGCCCCACCGCAACCGTCCTGCAGGCATTCCACAAGACCCTTTCCGTCACGATTGCAGGCGGCGCCGTCTTTGCCCTCCTCGTTGCACTCATTTCGGCCATTGTCCTGGGAAATATCCTGCACCCCCTCAAGGTCATCCGCAACAGCATTGTGGACAACGCCGACCAGATTTCACAGGGCCGGGCCGACCTTTCCAAGCGCATAGCCGTCAATTCCCGGAACGAAATCGGCGACGTTGCCGACAGCTTTAACCTCTACTTTGACAAGCTGCAGGACATCATACTGAACATGAAGGTATCCAAGCAGATGCTTGCCGATGCCGGAAACGCCCTCAAGGACGGCACGAAGGAAACGTCCCGGGCAATCACGCAGATTGTTGAAAACATACAGGAGATGGAAGGCAGCCTTTCCACGCAGAACAAGAGTGTTCAGCAGACGTCCGGTGAGGTCGGCAGGATTACGGACAACATCAGTACGCTGGAAAAGCTTGTTGAAACCCAGTCCAGCATGGTACAGGGAGCTTCCAGCGCCGTCGAACAGATGATCGGCAACATCGGGGAAGTAACCCGGTCCATCGACAAGATGGCTACCTCGTTCGGCACCCTGTCCAAGGATGCGGAAAGCGGGGCAAAGACCCAGACCACGCTCCAGCACCAGATAGAAGAGATTGAAAACCAGTCGCAGCTTTTGAACGATGCGAACTCCGTCATTGCAAGCATCGCCGAACAGACCAACCTCCTTGCCATGAACGCCGCAATCGAAGCTGCCCATGCGGGAGAGTCCGGAAAGGGCTTCGCAGTCGTTGCAGACGAAATCCGCAAGCTTTCGGAAACGTCAACCTCCCAGTCCAAGACCATCGGCGAGCAGCTCAAGAACATACAGGAGACGATTAACGCCGTCGTCGTTTCGACCCAGCAGGGCGTACAGGGATACACGAACCTCGCGAAGGAGATAACCGAGACGGACAACCTCGTCCAGCAGATCCGGGCAGCGATGAGTGAACAGCGGGAAGGTTCCGTCCAGATTACGGACACGCTCAAGAACCTGAACGACAGTACCTATGAAGTCCAGAAGGCTTCCCGGGATATGGCAGAAGGCAGCCGGGCCATTCTGAGCGAAATACAGCTGCTCGAGAAGGAAACTGATTCCATCCGGCAGAAGATGGGTGAAATGTCAACCGGCGCCGGGAAAATCCGTCAGACGGGCAATTCGCTGTCGGACATTTCCAATACGATGGAAAAGTCCATCGGCGACATCGGCAACCAGGTAGACCAGTTCAAGATCAAGAGCGCGGAAGACAGCGACAGCGGCAGCGACGCATGACGGCGGGCAACCACGCCGGCATGATGCAGCGCACAGGCATGGCGTGGCAGCTGCATGGCCGCTAACAGGTTATTAGCACATTTCTGAGCACAAAAAAATCCAGAACCGGCCGGCGGGAAAGCTCCCTGCCGGCCCTTTTTTTTGTATTCCGTGGTATAAAATAGCAAAAGTTTCCAGAAAGTCCGCAATCCAGCGCCCTTGCTTTGTGATATGATGAAATCATCGGACAAGGGTCCGAAGACTACAACGCATTCATTATCCAATTAGGAGGAAATTATGAAGAAGTTAATCGCACTTGGAATGGCAGCACTCATGATTGCTGGTGCCGCTTTCGCAGCTCCGTGGGGCAAGAAGAAGCTGAGCAAGACGACGGTCGGAGTTTCCATGCCGACGAAGGATCTGCAGCGCTGGAACCAGGACGGAGCCAACATGAAGGCAAAGCTCGAAGCAGCCGGCTACACCGTTGACCTGCAGTATGCAAACAACGACATCGCCATGCAGACGAGCCAGATTGAGAACATGATCACCAAGGGTGACAAGGTTCTCGTTATCGCTTCTATCGATGGTTCTGCTCTCAAGAGCGTTCTTGACAGCGCAAAGAAGAAGGGCATCAAGGTTATCGCTTATGACCGCCTCATCATGAACAGCAACGCTGTTTCTTACTATGCAACGTTCGACAACTACAAGGTCGGAACGATCCAGGGCGACTTCCTCGTTGAGAAGCTCAACCTCAAGAACCGCTCTGCTTCTGACCCCGCTTACATCGAGCTGTTCACCGGATCTCCCGATGACAACAACATCAACTTCTTCTTCGGCGGTGCTATGGACGTCCTGAAGCCCTACATCGACAAGGGAGTCCTCGTTGTTCCGTCTGGACAGACCTCAAAGGCTCAGTGCGCTACGCTCAACTGGTCAACCGAGGAAGCTCAGAAGAGGATGGAGAACCTGATCACGTCACAGGGCTATGGCCCCCGCGGCAAGAAGCTCGACGCTGTCTATTCTTCAAACGACTCCTGCGCTATGGGAATTACCAACGCTCTCGTTGGAGCCGGCTACACCGCTGCTAACTTCCCGCTCGTTACCGGTCAGGACTGCGACAAGGCAAGCGTGAAGAACATGCTCGCCGGAACCCAGGCAATGTCCATCTTCAAGGACACCCGTACGCTGGCTGACAAGGTTGTCGGTATGGTTGACGCCATCATGCAGGGAAAGAAGCCCGAGATCAACGACACCAAGACCTATGACAACGGAACTGGAATCATCCCGTCATACCTCTGCGACCCCGTGTTCGCAACGACGGAGAACTACAAGGAGCTGCTCCTTGACTCCGGTTACTACACCAAGGCTGATCTTGGCCTGTAATAGCTAACAGAAGCTGACGGCTGTAAGGCAGGACGATACGCGTGACCGTCCTGCCTTTTTTTTAGAACAATCTGTAGAACAAATAGAACAAGAAGTACGAACGAAGAAAGAAAAGGCTGGAGGTTCCAATGGCAAGAAAAATATTGGAAATGAGGCATATCACCAAGGAGTTCCCCGGCGTCAAGGCGCTGAGCGACGTAAACCTTGAGGTGGAAGAAGGCGAGATTCACGCCCTCTGCGGCGAAAACGGAGCCGGAAAGTCCACCCTGATGAACGTCCTTTCGGGCATTTACCCCTACGGTACCTATACGGGTGATATCGTCTACAACGGGAATGTGTGCAAATTCCATCAGATCAAGGACAGCGAGAATGAGGGTATCGTCATTATCCACCAGGAACTGGCTCTCGTTCCCCTGCTTTCAATCGGTGAAAATATGTTCCTCGGCAATGAGCGGGGAAGTAAACATAGAATAGACTGGGCGCAGACCTATGCAAAGGCGGACGAACTGCTCAAGCTCGTGGGCCTCAAGGACTCGTCCCACACGCTGATCAAGGACATCGGTGTCGGCAAGCAGCAGCTGGTCGAAATCGCCAAGGCACTCGGCAAGAACGTCAAGCTTTTGATTCTGGACGAGCCGACCGCATCGCTCAACGACACGGAGGCGAAGCACCTGCTTGACCTGCTGCTCGAGTTCAAGAAGCAGGGCATGACCTGTATCCTTATCTCCCACAAGCTCAACGAGGTTTCCTACGTTGCTGACCGCATTACGGTTATCCGCGACGGCCAGGTCATCAAGACGATGAGCAAGACGGACAGTTCTTTCTCTGAGGATACGATTATTTCTGCAATGGTCGGCCGCAGTCTGACCGACCGCTTCCCCAAGCGGGAGCCGAAGATCGGCGACATCTGCTTTGAAGTCAAGGACTGGTGCGTTGACCACCCCGTCTTTGATGGCATTAAAGTCTGCGACCACATCAACTTCAACGTCCGCAGGGGCGAGGTTGTCGGTATTTCCGGCCTGATGGGCGCGGGACGCACGGAACTTGCAATGAGCATCTTTGGTCATTCCTACGGATCAAATATACGGGGAAAGATTTTCAAGGACGGCAAGGAAGTCCACTTCCCCACCGTCAAGTCTGCCATCAATGCGGGCCTTGCCTACGTTACCGAAGACCGTAAGGGCAACGGGCTTATCCTGTCCGAAACGATTACGCAGAATACCTCTGCTGCCTGTCCGGAAAAGATTTCCAACCACGGCATCGTTGACTTTGACAAGGAGCGGGAAGTCGCCCACCACTACGTCAAGGAAATGCACACGAAGTGCGCCTCCGTCGAAGACAAGGTCGGAAACCTTTCCGGCGGAAACATGCAGAAGGTTCTGCTCGGCAAGTGGCTGTTCGCTGACCCGGACATCCTCATTCTGGACGAACCGACGAGAGGTATCGATGTCGGCGCCAAGTACGAAATCTACGGCATCATCAACAAGATGGTTTCGGAAGGCAAGTCCGTCATCTTCATCTCGTCCGAAATGCCTGAAATTCTCGGCATGAGTGACCGCATTTACGTCATGAACGAGGGCCGCATGATAGCGGAGCTTCCCGGAAAAGAAGCGACGCAGGAAAAGATAATGACCTGCATCATCAATTCCGGCAAGCGGGTAGAACAGACCGCAGCAAGCGGCAACTAGTCACCATATAACTTGATAAGTTTACATTGGAGGAAACAATGGCAACGTCATTGAATATAAAGAAGACCTTAAAGGACAACACGATTTTCATCGCGCTTATTGTCGTCATGCTCTTTTTCCAGATACTGATTACCGCAACTGGAAACGGCTCCCTGTTCTCACCGGGAAACATTACGAACCTGATTAACCAGAACGCTTACGTCGTCGTTCTGGCAACCGGTATGCTCTGCTGTATCCTGACGGGCGGTAACATCGACCTTTCTATCGGTTCCATCGTCTGTCTGGTCGGTGCAATCGCCGGTACGCTCATCGTAAACCTGGGCTTGAACCTCTATCTGTCCATCTTCATCTGTCTGATCGTCGGTATCCTGATCGGTGCATGGCACGGTCTGTGGATTGCTTACATCCATATTCCGCCGTTCATCGTTACCCTCGCAGGTATGCTTTTGTGGCGCGGTGTCGCCCTGATCATCCTGAACGGACTGACGATTTCCCCGATGCCAGAGGGATACCTGAACCTCTTCTCCAGCTACATCCCCTTTATCTCCGATGAGAAGTGGGATACGGGCGATTATGACGAGATAAAGTCAACCATCTACATGGTTACGATGGTCATCGCCCTGCTCTGCTGCGTCGCCTACATCATCATGGAATTCGTTGCCCGCGGCAACAAGAAGAAGAAGGGCTACGAAGTTCCTGGCTTTACCGGCTTCATCGTCAAGCTCGTCCTGCT
>JAEEGL015098765.1_pt1 | contig 11910 bp, 8 predicted proteins | sample 9134231 | NCBI WGS metagenome assembly JAEEGL01 (sample SAMN16246548, study PRJNA631951) | gut metagenome | biome: gut microbiome; feature: rumen; material: fiber-attached | host: Bos | place: Iran: Karaj | collected 2018-10 | reverse complement strand
GTGCGCGCGGTTTTGATGTACGCGCTGCTTTGCGCAGGGCTGATGTGCGGCTATCGGGTGGATACGCTAAGCCGCCTTGCGCTGTCGCTGCTCATTCAGCTAACGGCAAATCCCCTGCTGATCGGCGACACCGGCTTTGTGCTGTCCTACGCGTCGGTTACCGGCATCCTCTGCTTTGCGGACGCGGCAGGTCTTCGGCAAAAAGGCCTCGGGGCCAAGCTGCTTGGCGGCGCGCGCGCCTCGTTTGCGGCGCAGGTGTTCACCTACCCGCTGCTTGCCGGATTCTTTTACACCGTGCCGCTCCTCGGTGTGCCGGTCAACGCGCTGTGCGTTCCGCTGGCGCTTGCGGGTTTGTATCTCGGAGCGGCGGCGCTGCTGATCGGCCTCGTCTCCGTACCCGTAGGCGCCGTCGCAGCCGTCCCCGCGCGCTTACTGTGGAGCGCCATCAAATGGCTGGGTGCGCGCGTCGCCTCCTGGCCATTCTCCGCCATCCACAGCGGAGCGTGGCCCTGGGCGCTCACCGCAGCATACCTTGCGCTAGCCTTTTTGTGCAGCGTATACTTTACCGCCTCGCGGGACAAAAGGATCTACGGCCTTACGGCGCTTGTCCTCATCTGCGCGCTCACGCTTCTGCCGGCAGCGCCCATCGATCACCTGCAGGTGACGTTTCTGGACTGCGGCAACGCGGACGCCGCCGCGATCAACGCTCAGGGGCACACCTACCTTGTGGACTGCGGCTCAGACAACAGCGTTACGGCGGATTACCTGGTCTCCTCCCGCGCGGTGGTGAGCGGCGTCTTTCTCACCCACGCGGACGCGGATCACTACGGCGGCGTTTTCGACGTGCTCGAGCGCTATCCCTCCGCGCCCCTGTACCTTCCGGAGTGCTGGGACAGGATGGGCGCGCCAGAGGAGCTCAGCGACCTCCTTTACGGCCGGAACGTGCGCTACCTGTGCGCCGGCGACAGCGTGACGCTTTCCGACGACGTGCTCATGGAGGTACTCTGGCCCCCGGAGGGCTTTATGCCCCCCAGCGACAACGACGGCTCCCTGGTCGCCCGCGTAAGCTACGGGGATTTCAGCCTGATCCTCTACGGCGACGTGACCAGCGCCTGCGACGCGCTTTGCGCGCAGGATTCCGACGTCATCAAAATCGCCCACCACGGTTCAAAGTACGCCACAAGTCCGGAAATGCTCTCGCTTGTGACGCCGGAAATCGCCGTCATCTCGGTGGGCAGCAATTCCTACGGGCATCCGACGCCCGAGGTGCTGCAAAGGCTTGACGAGGTCGGAGCAAAAGTCTACCGCACGGACGAATCCGGAGCCATCCGCCTGGACGTGCAGGCAGACGGCAAACTACAAATCCAGCAATACGCACTTGGAGGCTTTTCATGACGGGAGAGGAATTCGGGCGTCTTACCAAAGGTCACGCGCTTTCAGGCCTGTATCTTTTTTCCGGGCCCGAGGAATACGCAAAGCAGCGCGCCTTGAGCGCCCTGCGGGAAGCGCTTTTGCCCCCGGGGCTCGAGGCGTTAAACGAGTCCATTCTGGAAAACCCCACCGCCATGCAGATCTACGAAAGCGCGCTCGCCGTTCCCTTCATGTGCGATCAGCGCCTGGTGATTGCAAAGGATCCCGCGTTTTTATTGAAGGCCAAGGACGCAAAGCAGGACGAGAACGCTTCCGAGCAGCCTGAGCAGGAGGAGGGCGCGCAGCCGTCCCGGGAAAGCGCCCCCGATCCCGCTGAAGCTCAGGCCGCGCAAAGCGCCGAAAGCGGCAGCGAAGCGCTCAAGATCATGCGCCAGCTGCTGCAGGAAAACCTGCCCAGCTGCGTGATCGTCCTCTACATCCGCGCGGACGCGATCGAGGACAGCGCACTTGCCAAGAAAGCACTCTTTAATGATATCTCGAAAAAAAACAGAGCCGTCATCTTCGGACAGCTGACCTCGCCCCAGCTGCAGCGTCTTTTGGAAGGCGAAAGCAAAAAGCGCGGCTGCGAGCTCAGCAGGGAGGCCTTTGAGGAGCTTACGGACTACGCAGGCACCCTCGTGGAGCCGCTGCTGCTCGAGCTCGACAAGCTGTGCTCCTACCGGGGCAGTGGCCTGATCACCCCGGAGGACGTGCACGCGGCGCTCACGCCCAATATTGAGTCCGGCGTCTTCAAGATGATCGACGCCTTCATCGCGGGAAAAACAAGCCTTGGCTATCTGATGCTCGAGCGCATGCTGGAGGCCAACGAACCCGTCGTGATCATAAGCTATATGGTCGTTCGCCAGCTTCGCCTGATGGCCCACATAAAGTCGCTTACCGTAAACAGCTTAAGCGTCGCCCAAATCATGCGCGTGCTGAATCTGAAATATGAAAGCCAGGTCACCAGACCTCAGCAGCAGTGCGCCAATCTGAGCTTTGACAGGCTCGCCCGTGCTTACCAGCGCGCCGTGCGCCTGCAGGCGCTGGCCAGAGTCGGCCGTCTGTCAGAGAGAAATGCCCTCGACGAAATTCTGCTCGTACTGCAAAAGCTGTAATAATTTCGGGAACAAAACCGATCTCCTGTGCGCCTAAACAAACGAAGGAGTGGTATCGATGATGAAAAAGACGCTGTGTTTTTGGATGGCGCTGCTGCTGGCCATGGTATTGACAGGGCAGGCGTTGGGACAGGCGCAGAGCCTGCCGCCGGACGAGGTCTTTGAGACCGCCCGCGAGGCGCTGGTGCTGCTGAGCAACCGGCAGTTCGACACAGCTGCCCAGCGGCTTGGCTCCCTCGTCAGCGCTTCGGCCCTGCGAAAGGAAATCGACGCAAACTGCAAATGGCTGTATTCCACCTATGTGCAGGACGAAATCGCCGTTTCGTGGATCAGCTCCGGGCACCTGTACCTTGCGGTGCCCTTCGAGCAGCCAGCGGACGGTTATGTGGACGCGCTGGTGTTCAGCCTGAACGAAAACTTTGAATTTACGGGCGCAAAGCACTTTGTCTGGTCCGACATCAGCCAAAGCTTTGCGGAATCCGCCCAGGTCAAGTGGCATCTGCCCTACACGCCGGAATATTCGATCTTCGTGGATTAAAGGCACAAAAAGAGCGCTTCCGCCTGTGCGAAAGCGCCGATGCCGGTGGCGGGGGTCGAACCCGCACGGGTGATGAGCCCAACGGATTTTGAGTCCGCCTCGTCTGCCAATTCCAACACACCGGCAAACATGTTTATTATACACGCCCGCCGCGGCAAATGCAAGGGTCTGCGGCAATAAAAAAATGTAAAGAACGACGGGTGAATCATTTGCAAGCCGAGCAGTTTAGTCTGATCCAGCGCGCCGCCAGCGGCGACAGCGCGGCCTTCGAAGCCCTGGTCATGCCCCACGAAAAAATGATGTATGCGCTCGCGCTGCGCCTGTGCCGCGAGCCGGAGGACGCCAAGGACTGCATGCAGGAGGCCATGCTCCGCATTTATCGCAGCCTGAGCTCCTTTCGCGGCGATTCCTCCCTCTCCACCTGGATCTACAGAATCGTAAACAATGTCTGCCTCGACAGCCACCGAAGGCGCAAGGTGCGCGCTGCAGAATCTCTGGATCAGCTCAGCGAGGACGGATGGAATCCCAGCGATCCCCAGCTCGGCCCCGAAGCCTCGCTGGAAAACCAGATGCTCAAGGCCGCCCTCGCCCGGGGCATCCGGGCCCTGCCCGACGGCATACGGGAGGCGGTCATCATGCGCGACGTAAACGGCCTCAGCTATGAGGAAATCGCCGAGACGCTCGACATCAACATCGGCACCGTCAAAAGCCGCATCAACCGCGGCCGCGAAAAACTGCGAAACTTTTTGCAGGAATCCGGCGAACTTTCTTAGCGCCCATGCGTCATAATGTACGGAGGTGCAGTAAAACCGATATGAAGCAACTTACAGATCAGCAAATCTCCGACATGCTACGCGGCATGGACGAATTTGTAAGCGTTCCCCGGGACGTCACGCGCGCCTGGCAAAGCGCGGTGCGCCGCGAGCGCAAAAGCCGCAGCCTGCGCCGCAGGGTGACCTGGGCCATAGAGCTCGCCGCCGCATTTATCCTGGTCATCGGGCTTACGGCCCTTACCCGCGGCTTCACGGCTCTTGAAAACAGCCGTCCCGACGCGTCGGAGGCCGGCGTAAAATATATGTACCTCGCCTCAAGCGAAAGCCCCGCCCTGCTTGGCAGCGACAGCAGCGTCAGCACCCTCTTCCAGGAGGACGCGGGCCTGCTGCTTACCCAGTCCACCGGCGCGCAGGCGGCGCAGGGCGATACAGATGTCCTTCTCGCCGCTCCAAAACAGCAGTCGGTGGAAACAGAAGAAACGATCCCATCCTCCGATCCGCAAATCCGCTACGCGCAGGCGGCCATCCGCACCGGCGACACCGCCCAGGCCAGTCAGATGCTGCGCACGGTTCTCGGGGGCTTTGACGCCTCCATCGCCGAGGAAAACAGCCGCGTGTCCGGCGGCGTCAACAGCGTAAGCGGTGTCATCCGCGTTTCCTCAATCCAGCTGGACAGCCTGATCGAAGCGCTCAAGGATTGCTTTGAGGACATCGACCTCAGCGTTCGTGCGATCGACCCCGCCGAGATCAGCCAGAGCGTTCACGAGCGCACCGAGGCCGCGTACGCAGCGATCGACCGGCTGAACGCCCTCATGGATGCGGCGGACCCCGAGGAAATGCAGCGCCTCTACGCCCAGATCAATCAGCTCTACGACGATATCGACAGCTACCGCGCAGACGCGCAGACCTCCATGGCGGGCGACGGCTGGTCGGCGGTGTTCTACACCATCCGCGCTCAGGAAAAGGGCGTGTTTGCGCTGGGCTTCACGGGCGGCGCGGGCTCCTTCGCACTGGACGCCGCAAAGACGCTGGCGCTGCTTCTGCCCGTGATCGCGCTGACAGCCCTGATCACCTGGCAGCTGAGCCGCAGAAGGAGACGCGTCAGCGCATAGACGGCTGTCCCGGCGCGTTCAGGCATCGCACGATGTAAATTTCGCAATAAGAATTCGGAAATCCGCCGAATTCTTATTGCTTTTCTCAGGCCATAAGATTATAATCGCATTAACGAATTAAACTTGATAAAATCGAATTAACCATATATATACATTCCAACCAGCGGAATGTCAAAGGAGGAAGGCGCGGCATGATCTTAAGCAAAAACGAGGTCGAGCTTTTGCGCAGCCTCACACGGCGCTTAAAGGCGCTTTCCCTCGAGCACGCCGCCGAAGGCCGCCGCCAGCGCTGGGAAAGGCACAACAGCCTTCAGCCCGAGCGTCCCCTGTTTTTGACGGATCAGCTGCCGTGGAACGAACTGGATCCCCTGTGCACGCGCGAAAACGCCGTCGTCGAAGACCCCTACTGGAAGCGGGTGGAAATCTGGCTGCGCCGCGAATGCTGGAAAGCGGAAAACCTGCGCACCGACATGGTCGTCGATCCCTACGTGAAGCTCCCCGTTCCCTACCGCCATTCCGGGCGCGGGATCATGAGCAAGGTAACCGAGCTCAAGCTCGACAAAAGCGGCGACGTAGCCAGCCAGCACATGCAGGCGGTGCTGTGTGAGCCCGAGGATATCGACAAAATCAAAAATCCCGTCATCGAAGCCCTGCCGGACGAAACCGCGCGCGTCAGCACCGATGCCGACGAGATTTTCGGCGCGCTCATGCCCTGGCGCTTTACCGGCCCCGTCATGCACCTTGGCGCCTGGGACAACATCGCCTATTGGATGGGCGTGGAAAACCTCTACATCGAGCTGATCGACCGCCCGGAGATGATGCACGCCATCATGGAGCGCATGGTCGAAACCTACTTTGCGGAAGCCGAGCAGTATAACCGCCTGAAGCTCTACGACACCGCGGAAAACTACTGCCACTGCTCGCAGACCTACATGCCCGGGGAAAGCCCCGACCGGGAGCATACGACCTTTAACGGCTGGGCCTTCGGGCTTGCGCAGCCCTTTACCTCCGTTTCGCCGAAGGTGACGCAGGAATTTGAATGCGCCTACATGCAGCGCGTGTTCCCGCTGTTTAAAAACATCTATTACGGCTGCTGCGACCGCCTGGACGATCGCCTGGAGATCGTCAGCGCCCTGCCGAACGTACGAAAAATCTCCTGCAGCCCCTGGAGCCAGCGGGAGGCCTTCGCCGAAAAGCTGCCCTCCGGCATCATCATGAGCAACAAGCCCAATCCCGCTTTTCTTGCGGAAGACAGCTTAAACGAGGACGAGGTGCGAAAGGACATCCGCCGCACCTTAAGCGCCGCCGCACGCTTCGGCAAAAAACTCGAACTGATTTTGAAGGACGTCTCCACCGTGCGCTACGACGTAAAGCGTTTACAGCGCTTCTGTGAAATCGTCATGGAGGAAATCGGCGCGTAAAGCGCGCCCTGTGGGAGGTGAACGCACATGACCGCCGGCGCCCGTCGAACAAAGCGCTTGCTTCCCCCTGCCCTGCGCGAATTTCGGGGTTATATAAAGTACTGGGATCTGTGCCTCATGCTGCTGCCCGTCATCGCGTACTTTGTCATTTTCAAGTACATTCCCATGGGCGGCATCGTGATCGCCTTCAAGGACTACAAGCTGGGCCTTGGCATCTCCGGCAGCGCCTGGGTGGGGCTTGAAAACTTCATCCAGGCCTTCCGCACCCGCTTTTTCATCCGTTCCATCCGAAACACCCTGATCATCAGCGTTCTGAAGCTTGCCGTGGGCTTCCCCGCGCCCATCCTGTTGGCGCTCATGCTGAACGAGGTTCGCCATTCCATCTACAAGCGCGTCGTTCAGACCATCAGTTACCTGCCCCACTTCCTCAGCTGGGTCATCATGGCCGGCATCCTGACGCAGCTGCTCTCGCCAAACAACGGCGCAGTCAACGCCCTGCTCAAAAGCTGGTTTGGTCAAAAAGAGAGCATCTCGTTTTTGCTGGACAACGCGTACTTTCGCCAGACCGTCGTGCTGAGCGACGTATGGAAGGGCGTCGGCTGGGGCTCCATACTCTACCTTGCCACCATCAGTTCCATCGACCCCACCCTGTACGAGGCCGCCATCTGCGACGGCGCAAGCCGCCCCCAGCGGGTGCGCTACATCACCCTGCCCTCGATTCTGCCGACTATCACGATCATGCTGATTTTGAACCTCGGCAGCATCCTGGACGCTGGCTTTGACCAGATTCTGAACCTCTACTCCTCCGCCGTCTACGAAACCGGCGACATCATCGACACCTACGTCTACCGCGTGGGCCTCGTGGACTGGAACTATAAGCTCTCTACCGCGATAGGCCTGTTCAAAAACCTGATCGGCTTCATCCTGGTGGTAACGACAAACGCCGTAGCAAAGCGCATCGGCGGCAACGGCATCTGGTAGGAGGCGCGCCATGAAAAAAGAACGCTTTACCCTTGGCGACGTGCTGATTTACCTGCTGCTCGGCCTGCTCTGCCTTACGATCGTGTTTGCGTTTTTGCACCTTGCCAGCATTTCGCTGTCCCCAAACTATGTGGCAACCAAGGGCGGCCTGCTGCTCTTCCCCAAGGATCTGACCTTTGACAATTACCTCAAGGTCTTCAAAAACCGCTACATCTGGCTGGGCTACAAAAATACGCTCATCCGCACCCTGGCGGGCACGAGTCTGCAGCTCATTTTTACCGCCCTTGGCGCATACGTGCTCAGCAAAAAGTACTTCCCCCACCGCAGCTTCTGGACGCTGGTGATCGTGTTCACCATGTTCTTTTCCGGCGGACTGATCCCGACCTTTCTGCTGGTCAAGCGCCTGGGACTCGTCGACACCTACGCCTCGATGATTCTGCCGGGGCTGGTCAGCGCCTACAACCTTACGATCATGCGCAATTACTTTCAGTCCCTGCCGGAGGAAATCGAGGAAAGCTGCATGATCGACGGCGCGGGCCGCATGCGCATTTTCTGGCAGTTCATTCTGCCCTTATCCACGCCCATTTTGGCCACCGTCGCCCTTTGGCTCGCTGTCGGCCACTGGAACGCCTGGTTCGACGTGCTCATTTACGTCTCCGACAAAAACAAACGCACCCTGCAGGTGGTTTTGAGAAACATCATCGTCACCGGCACGCAGGAGCTGGATTCCGACGCCTCCGCGCACTCCGTGGCGGACGAGCCCCTGGTCAGCTCCGAAGGCCTCAAGGCCGCAAGCATCTACGTAGCCACCATCCCGATCCTTTGCGTTTACCCCTTCCTGCAGCGCTACTTCGTAAAGGGCATCATGGTGGGTTCCCTGAAAGGTTAAACGCTTAGCGCGTTGACACCATAGAAAAAAGGAGGAAAAAAACATGACCCGCAAGCTTCTGTGCGTGCTTCTGGCGGCTGTGATGGCGCTGGGACTGATGTCCTTCAGCCCCGCCGAGGAAGCTCCCACCAAGATCACCGTGGCCGGCTATATGTTTGGCCCCATCGACGACGCCAAAGACGTAGTCACCCCCGCGGTCGAAAAGATGCTGCTTGAAAAGCACGGCATCAACGTAGATATCGAGGTAGAGTACGTCGAGTACGCCAACTACTCCGAGATCATGGCGCCCCGCCTGGCCGGCGGCACCGCGCCGGACGTGTTCCTGGCGCTGAGCTCCAACACGCTGGACACCTACTACGATCAGGGCGTCATCGCCAGCTGGGACGTGGACTTCTTCAAAGAGAACGCCCCCGACGTCTGGGCCTTCGTTGAAAACGGCGGCGTAAACGGCGACCTGGCCAGCCAGTTCGACATGTGGCTCGAATACGCCACCAAGGACGGCAAGATGGTCGTCATCCCCTCCCTGAAGCCCGACGGCAATATGCCCTACAAAACCCTGATCTACCGCGGCGACTGGATCGAGAAGCTGGGCGTGACCGAGCTTCCCAAGACCGTTGACGAGTTTGTAGACCTCATGTACGCCTTCACTGACGACGATCCCGACGGCGACGGCGAAAACGACACCTACGGCATGAGCCTGACCGGCATGAAGGCGCTGTTTGGCTCCTACGGCATGTCCAACGGCTTCCTGGGCGGCTCCAGCTACTGGTACGAGGACAACGGCGAGCTCATCAATGCCGCCGTCTCCGAAAAGAGCAAGGAAGTGCTCTCCATCCTCACCGAGATGTACGCCCACGGCGCCATCGATCCCGAGTACGTCAAGGGCAAGGAATCCGCTGACGGCGCTTACTGGGCGGCCTCCGCGGGTCTGATCAACGGCCTGTACGGCGCCAGCGCCAACGCCTCCATCGACCACTTCCGTCTGAAGGACGTGCTGGGCGACAACGGCGGCCCCGTGGCGCAGACCTACTGGCAGGTCAACGGCGACGACGCCACCTTCATCTACGCTCCCTGGCCGGCCGGCCCCGAAGGCGACTACGGCTGGGCGGTAGGCTACGCGGTAGCCGTAAGCGAGAGCGCCGTGTACAACAAGGCTCTGGAAGAGGATCCCGATAAGCTGGCGCTGATCTTCCAGATCCTGAACGCCTTTGCCACGGATGACGAATTGTACATGCTGGCCGCCTGGGGCATCGAGGGCGAGCAGTACAGCGTCGTGGACGGCAAGCCCGTTCGCAACGCCGCTCTAACCAACGCGGACCTCAACGAAGTCGGCGTATGGGGCTGCAGAAGCCTCTACGGCGCGGACCGCGCTTTCAGCGAGCTGGCCTACAACCTGGCCTTCTACAATGACGCGTCCATCGCCAACCGCCTCAACTACTTCAAGCTCGATCAGTACAACAGCTACATCCAGAACGCCGTCAGCGTCACCCTGCCCTCCGAAGGCACCCTGCTGACCGACCTCAACACCCTGCGCGACGAGTACTACAATGCCGTCATCCACGGTGAAAAGGATCTGGAGGGCGACTGGGACGCCTATGTGGCCGACTATATGGCCATCGGCGGACAGCAGCTCTACGACGAAGCCAACGAGTGGTTTGCCAACAAATAAGTCATACCACCGTATTCTCAACAACCCCATGCAAGCTGGATGGCGCGGCGAAAGCCCGCCATCCTTTTTTACATCCCGTTTTTTATTCTGTTGCGCAACTATTTCATAATGTTTCTATGTTGTAATATTTTCCAGCCTGTGGTATAATACAATTGAAGCATTATGGAGGCAGCATGAACAAGCTCATTCGCGCGCTTTGCCTTTTACTGGCAGCCCTGCTCGCGCAAAGTGCGTTACAGGGATGCGCGGAAATATTTATCATTCCAAACGGCGTCGCCGCAATCGAGAGCGAGGCCTTTGCTGACGTGCCTTTTCCGGACGGCGTCCTGATTCCCCCGTCGGTCTCTCAGATCGGTGAAAACGCCTTTACCGCTGATGTCATTTACGGCCTCGAGGGCAGCGCGGCGCAGGCCTACGCCCAATCCCACGGCATGGAGTTTCGCGCCGCGGGCATCAGCGAGCTGAGCGTCGAAGCCCCGGCCTTTGCGTCCCCCTTCCGCCCCTTTCAGGTAAAAACGAGCTGCGTCTCTCCCCTTCCCGTAGAGTACACCGTCCGCTTTATCAAAAACGGCGAATGCCTCGCCGAGGTCCCGGCCCGGGACGGCATCGCAAGCGCCACGCTCTTTGAGGGTGGGCTCTACGACATCCGCGTCACCGCCCAGACCGGCATCAGCCAGGCGGAAGCGTACTTCGAGGGCGAAATCGAGATCCTTGAACCCGTGCGTCTGATCGCCCCTTCCTGGACGGTGCGCATCGGCGAAGCCTTTTGCCCGGTGGACGAATCCGAAACGCGCAGCGTGACGCTTTCCTGCGACGATCCCGCCGTTTCCATTCAGGGCGGCAGCGTACAGGCGACGGCTACGGGCGTTTACACCGTTACCGCGCAGACAGAATGCGACGGCCTTCCCATCTATACGGACTTCACGCTCAACTGCGTCATCCCCGTGGACGCGCTCACCACCTCGCAGGCGGATGTCCAACTGTACATCGGCGAGCGTTTCACCCCGGAGATCAGCACGCTGCCGGAAAACGCCTCCCCCTACAGCCTGAACTACGCCATCAGCGATCCCGCTGTCGCCTCGGTCGACGCGCAAGGGACCGTTACCGCGCTGTCGCAGGGGGAATGCATTCTGTCCGTCAGCACCTTCGACGCCAGTGCCGACATCCTCATAAGCGTCAAGCAGCCCGCGCAGGCGCTGACTGTCAGCGAAGAGCGCATCACCCTTCAAACCGGCGCGCAGCAGCAGCTTGGGTTTGAGATCGCGCCATCCGACGCCGGCGACGTCGCCGTCTTCTGGTCCTCGTCCGATCCGTCCGTCGCGTCCGTCACGCCGCGCACCGGCCTCGTCACCGGCTTAACGCCGGGCAGCTGCCAAATCACCGCGTGCCTCCCCTCTCAAACGGAATTGGAGGCCTCCGTCTCCGTCACGGTAACGCAGGGCGTCACCGATATTCAGGCCGAGATCCCCGCCGTCCTGTACGCGGGCGATTCCTTCACCATCCAGCCCGTCGTCCTGCCGGAGGAAGCTGCGCAAGCGCGCATCCAGTATTCCGTAAGCGACGAAAGCGTGCTGGCCGTAAGCCCCGCGGGCAAATTGGACGCCCTCAATCCCGGGCGCGCGCGGGTGACCCTGACTGCGCCCAACTGGGTCAGCGCCAGCTACGAAGTGCAGGTGTACGAGCGCTGCGAAGCCATCGTGCCGCGCATCAGCGAGCTGGTGTTGAACCCCGGTTTGACTGCAGACGCCGCTTTGCTGTTCAGCTTTTTGCCCGCGGGCGTGCTAGTCGAAAATGCCGTTTACACCTCAAGCGATCCCGCCGTCCTCTCCGTCGACGCCTCCGGGCTCATCAGCGCCCTGTCCGCCGGCAGCGCCAGCATCGAGGCACGCTTGGACGACGCCGTATGCGTTTTGCCTGTGCGCGTGGTCACAGACGGAAGCGTCGTCACAAGCGTCAGCCTGTCCCAGTATTACGCAGTCCTCACCCCCGGCAAAACGGTGAG
>JAEEGL014891870.1_pt1 | contig 11910 bp, 3 predicted proteins | sample 9134231 | NCBI WGS metagenome assembly JAEEGL01 (sample SAMN16246548, study PRJNA631951) | gut metagenome | biome: gut microbiome; feature: rumen; material: fiber-attached | host: Bos | place: Iran: Karaj | collected 2018-10 | reverse complement strand
GTGTCCCGCTGTCGGCCAACGCGCCAAGTATCAAGTCGGCGTCAAGTGTGAACTGGCGGATGCAGGACAACTGCCCTGCAATGTCCTCGTTTTTGGCGACAGCCCACGCCACAAAGCCTGGTCGTTGACTGAAGAACACACCACGTGACCGACTGGCGAACATGTCGGCAATGGTAAGCGCATGGGTGGTGTCGTCAAGGGTGATGAACGTCTCACCCTCCTCAATAAACCATGTGTTGAACTCGTTTAGTGAAATCTGATAGTCGATATTCCCGACGGCGAAATACTGACGATTATGTTCTGCCGGTAGGCTCATCACAGCGGGCTTGTACTCGCTGAAAAACAGTTCACGGTTCAACCGTTTCAGCAACCTGTCGCAGTTTTCCTTTGTGGCGTTGCCTAGTAGGATGACCATGTCAGTCACATAGCCGTCGTAGCCTATTGGATGTTTGCGCAACTCAGCCTTGTGGGTGAATTGGGAAAAAATCGGAGCTATGGAGTCGGTCTCGAAATGCGGCGGCAGTTCGCTAAGCAGAATCATCCGGCTGCTGTCGGCGAACGATGCCATACCGACAGTTTGATAGTGGAAACGGTATTTTTTACGAAAATCCTTGTAGATAGAGTCGGACGCTTTCGCCGCCTCACAACTGTCGATTTCCAGTCGCTGGTTGGGGATATACTCATATTCAAAGAGCTTGGCGCTTTCGCGTTTCACACTCTCCACCAGCGGAGTACGAGAAAGTAGAAAAAAGACAGCGACAATAACGGTCGCAATTGCAGAAAGCGAAATAGTAACTGTCTTTTTTTTGGGAGTCATGAGGGGGAGGGAATGGTAATATGGTTAAAATATAAAGAGTTTTGTTGATACGTTAAAATGGTTAATCGTGACCTGTGATACGTGAATTGTGAATTGTGAATGGTGGTTTGTATCTGAAGTTAAGGTTAAAGTTAAGGTTAAAGCTAAAAATATATTTGGGGATGCAAAAATACACAAAAATAAACAAATATGAATATTTGGGCATCAATGTTGTCGTTAATTCGCTACGTTCTTGGATGTTAAAAAGTACGATACACTATATACTATGGGTTATAGACTTAAAAGAAGCAGGCTTCCCTGGAGCGGGAAGCCTGCTTGGTTGATAGAGTATGAATGCGCTGAAATGCGCCTCAATTATTAGCGGACAATCACGACACGTTTGGTGACAACGCCCTCAACCTTGACCAGGTATACGCCGGTAGCGGGTACGCTGTAGCGCTCGGTCATATTAGCTGTGGCGGTGTGATGCAGCATGCGGCCGTTGACGTCGAAGACGTAAACCTCGCGGCCCTCGGCACCCTGCAGGACGATGTCGCCCTCATTGCCGTAGACATTGACATTGACTTCCTCAGCATTCTCGATGCCTTGGAGAGAAGCGAAGACAACGTGGATATCAATAACCATTCCTATCATTTCTTCGTCGACCTCAACTTCTTCGTATAAGGGTTGACCCATCTCGATCTCCAAGTCTTCGGCATAGGCGGTGTCGCTGATGGTACCAAATCCAGGCATTGTAACAGTCGTGTAAACTGCATAGATATAGTATCCCTCATTAGGAGCGGCGCCCATGGTGAAGGTCTGGCCCTCAGTATAGTAGTGTGTACCGGGAGCGGGAGTGACAGTACCCCAAGCAGCGTTGTTGACAGATGTGATGACTGTCAGGCTGTCGTTTGTTTCGGGAGCTGCACCAGCGGCGAAGTTGGCGGTAACATTCCAAGTGTACATACCGTCGCCTTCTTCAACTTCCCAACCTCCCCAGATCTCGAAGAAATCGTTGATGGCATAGGGAAGAGTAGTATCCATAACAGTACCAACGCCTTCGATAGTTACGTTGACTGTCCAGCCCTCGAGATGGTAGCCAGTGTTAGGAATAGCCACGACGCTGGCCTGTTCACCCACGTGGAAGTAGTGAGCGCCTGGAGCCGGGTTGGTGGTACCCATGGTCGGATCGTTGACGGCGATGTTGACGAGCATGCTGTCGGCATTGGGGTCAATCGAGTCTGTACCGAATATAGCTGTGACGACGAGATTAAGCATATCAAAGTATGCATAAGCGGTGTCAGATATAGTAAGATCGGTGGTTCCGAGATATTCAGTTTCGGTCTCACCGTCATACGTAACAGTTACTGCCCAATCAAGCAGCTGATAGCCGTTGGCGGGAACAGCGGTAATTGTGAATTCCTCGCCATCGGCATAAGCGTATGTTCCGGGAGCGGGAATAGTGGTACCCATAGTCGGGTCGTTGACTGCAATAGTGATGTGTGCGCTGTCGGTAATAACAGGAGCACCACCGAGGGACATTGTGATATCATCAATGAGCAGATAGTTCTCGTCATAGTCTACGTGGTGGAAAGCGACATAGACGCTCTGACCAGCATAGGAGGTGAGGTCGATGGACTGCATTGTCCATGTACCGGCGGCCGCAGTGCTGGGACGAATGACCGTGAAGGCTGAGGTGTCACTGGTGCTTGTGGAGATCAAGACACTGTAGCTGTCAGGATAGCTGGGATTGGCAATTTCCCACCAGCTAAACATGAGGCTATCAGTTACGTTGCTCGGGAGAATGAATTTCGGCGAAATCAGCCAAGCATCAGCGTGCATAGCGCTGCTGCTCCAGCTCCACGAGGAGGCAACATAGTTGCCGCCATGAGGATCAACAGTGGAAAGGCCGGCGCAGTTGTTAACACTCCAAGGTTGACCGTCGCTGCTACCGTTGACAGTAGTCCAGCAACCAAGACCATTCTCGAAGCCCTCGAAGTAAGGCAGTGTGGTGATGTCACCGCAGCTGGTCATAACAGTGATGCTGTTAATAGCAGAGCTGTCGGTTGTAGAGCAGATGGCCTGAACACCGAAGGTGTAGGTTGTAGCTGTGCTAAGACCGGTGAAGGTGTAGGTGTTGGTGGTCACGCTGGCGACATAAGTGGAGCCATTGTAGACATCATAGCTGGCGGCGTTGCCGGTCCAGCTGATGGTGATGCTGGTCTCTGTAGCGTTGTCGACAGTAATAACAGGAGCGGCGCAGCTCGGGCAGACGGTAGTCAAGGTGTAGAATACAGTGTCATCAGTCAGAGCTGTTGCATCGTTGCAAGTATAGACAACCATTCCGGAAGCATCCTTAAGCTCAAAGAAGACCTCATCAGCATAGCTACCAGAAACCCATGCAAAGCTGACTGGAAAATCGCCGCAGACAGTGATATGTTCGGATAATGTAGAACCAGAAGTGAGGGTGAAAGTGTGAATAACGGCACCATTCTGAATCAGATTGATGGCATTGCCATTCCAACCGTCACCGTAGGAGTCGGTACCATTAATCTCGACGAAACAGGTGGTACCACCGCATTCAGTAACCGCACTGATGATAACAGCTTCACTATTGTCGCTGCCACAGTTGGCGATAACACCGAAAGTATAGGATGTGCTGGGGGTGAGACCGGTAACCTCGTAGCTTGTAGTGGTTATACCTGTAGCCACAACAGCACCTGTGGAGCTATAAATAGAATAGGAAGAAGCATTGCCTGTCCAGCTCAGGAAGACGCTGGTGGCGGTGACACTGTCGACAGCGAGGTCGGCAACGGGCAAACAGCTGGGAGGCAGATTGAACACCACGCTGTCGATATACAGATAGAACATATCGTTGGCGGTGTACTTAATGGAGACATACTTCACGCCTGCGGGCAGAATCTGGCTGTATTGCTGATAGGTGAGGTTGGTGAGGTTGGTCTGCTCAGCGAGCCATGTGAACGCAGTTGTATCGTTGGTAGTGGTCGAGTAGCCAAGCTGGAAGCTCTCAGGATAATTGGAGCTTTGAGTTCTGTACATAAAGCTGACCGCAACACCATCTTCCGTGCCGCTCAATTCGGGCGAAATGAGGTACTGGGGAGGATTGGTGTTGTAGGCGAATCTGAAGGCGAAGTCGCCGCTATAGGGGTTCGATGTTGTGAGGCCCGTGTTGCCTGCGATATCGGCAACAGTCCAGCAACCAAGATAAGCACTGGTAGTGTCAAAATCCTCGGTGTAGGGGATGGCCACGGTGCAGCTGGGTTCGCTGGAAACTCCGGTAACGGCGATGTTGTCGATATGGAGGTCGTTGTCACCACCAGACCAGAGAGACTGGCAATAGAAAGCGATCTTAATAGTGTTGCCAATATACTGAGTCAGGTCGATGACCTTGTTCTGATAAGTGAGGCTGGCGAGAGAGGCGTAGGTATAGTCGCCGCCAACGTTCTGCCATTTGGTGGCGTTGGACTCGAGCCAGGTGTTGCCGCCGTCGGTAGAAACGATGACATAGAATACCTGAGAGGTGTTGGTGTCACCATCTGCATCAGGAAGGGCAGCGTTGTTATAGTCGGTAAGTGCCACGTCGAACGAGAGTTGTGCCGAATCAAGGGAAATCAGGTCGATTGCGGGGGTAATCATCCAACTCTTAACGCTGGTACCATATACATTCTTATAATAGTGGCCACCATCGAGACCGTCGCGAGCGCTGCTAACATAGGTCCAGTTTGGAGTGGTCAAGTTAAGAGTTGCTCCAGCAAACACCTGTGCGGCGGTTGTGCCGGTAGCACCACGCCAGCAAACATTATTGGTGAGAGATGCGGAGAAGTCCTCAATGAAGGGCAGCACCTCTGCTTCACAAGCGGTACGGGCGCTGATAGAGGTAATGGCTGATGCGTCAGTAGCAGAGCAATTTGCAACCACGCCAAAGATGTAGTCGGTATTGGCGTCAAGACCGGTAACGGTATAAGTCATAGCGGTGATGCCGGTAGCGATTACCGTGGTATCGGCCATATCATAGACGGTGTAAGTAGCGCCTGTATTGAGTGTGTCGGCCCAAGTCAGGGTCACTGCATGACTGGTGATGTTGCTAGCAGCGAGATTGGTAGCACGCAGACAGGTGGGGAGTGTAGTGACAACGATGTTGTCGATACCGCAAGCGACATTGGAATAGCTACTGGTACTTGTGCCATTGTGCACACCTGAGAATTTGAATGCCAGACGGGAGCCGGCGGGAGCTCCAACTGCCAGAGTGGAGAGGTTGAGGTCGACAACATGCTGGGTGGTTGTGACAGCCTGATACGACTGCAGGCTCACAAATGTGATATCGTCACCATACACATAGCCGAATTCGAGCGTAGCGGCGGCGCCGGTGGCGCTGTAGGCGGTACTCATCTTGTAGTCGAACGAAACCTGAAGGCTATTCAGAGCCTCTGTGAAGGCAGGCATCGCGGCAATCCTGACATTACCGCGAGCTTCATCATAGCCTAATGCGGTGCTGCTGGTTACAGCGGAGCCTGTCAACTGGATGGGAAGGTAGAGATAAGGGTTGTTAGATTCCATGGAACCATAAGATGTTCCGTTATAGCTAGCCACGCCACCGTAGTAGGCGGTAGTGGAGTTTGTTTCAGCTGTGTTGGTACCATTGCTGTAGTAGAGCCAGCAAGCAGGTGTTGTTGAAGGTCCATAGTAGGGATAGGCAAGAAAGCCTGTGTAACCGTTGAATTCCTCAACATAAGGCAGGGCCTGCACAGTACCGCAATCGGTACGGCAACTGATAGTCATAATGGCGGAAGCGTCGGTATCCGAGCAGTTGGCGGACACTCCAAATTCATAAGCAGTGTTGGCGTCGAGACCTGTCACTGTGTATGTGGTGCCGCTCAACCAGGTGGCAATCACCTGCGGGTTTACGGCGGCCATATTGAATACAGAGTAGTGTGCACCGGTGTTCATGGTGTCAGTCCAGCTGAGTGTGACGCTATTAGCTGTAGCAGCAGTAACGGCAAGGTTACTCACTCTGAGACAGGAGGGAGCCACATTAAGAGTCAAATCGTCAATAGAAGCATAATAATTGTTGTTTGTACCGCCCTGATAGCAGATAGCCACACGTCCGTTAGTAGTAACTGAGCCAGCGGGAATGAGAATCTCCACAGGAGTCTTGGTAGTAGTGCGTTCGAGAGTTTCAATAGCCACAAAAGATGTGGCGTCAGTAGGATCGCTCATCACACCAACAATGATGGTGCCGTTGGCAGCAGTGACACCCTCGTTGCGATATGTGAACGAAAGCTGCCAATGTCCGCTCTGCGCGCCGAACGAAGGCAAAATGGCATAAAGCGGCGTGGAACTACTGCTCTTGAAGAAGAGGCAGTTTCCACTTACTGCATAGGATGTGTTAGACGTAAGAAACGCCTGCGGATAGGTGCTGGTTGACTCACTCATGTTAAGAAAACTCCAGCAATCCGGCAGAGTAATGCTAGGATAGCCAGTAGGAGCAGTAGTGCTCGTGGCATTGCCCGTGTAAGCATCAAAGTTCTCTGCGTACGGAAGCGTCAAACCTGTGCAATCTGACTGTGCATGCGACGCAAGAGGCAGTATCATGGCTGCCGCAAGCATCAAAGTTCGTAGAAACTTTTTCATGATGATTTTAGTTTGGTTAATAAATAGGTGAATTACAATTGTTTTTCTTCTAAATATTATTATTATACAAGATGCAAAAATACGTTTTTTTTTCTATTGGCAGGGATAAAAACAGAGCGAGACTGTTAATTAGACTTAAAAGTAAGAATAATTAACAATCTCGCCCTAACCAAAGAGGGATCAAATTCTACATGAAATATTTAACTCCCGACTCGAAGATAAGCTGATTGTCGTCGAATTTGACATTGGAGGCGCTACCCAAGGTGCGGCGCTCGCTATGACCCATCTTGCCGAAGACACGTCCGTCGGGACTGGTGATGCCCTCGATAGCCATGTATGAGCCGTTCATGTTGTACTCCTCGTCCATTGTGGGACGCCCCTCAATGTCGCAGTACTGTGTAGCCACCTGACCATTTGCGAAGAGGCGGTCGATCCACTCCTGCGGAGCCACGAAGCGGCCCTCACCATGCGAGATAGGTATAGCGCGCACCTCGCCAGGTTTAATCATGCGGAGCCACGGACTAAGGTTGGATGTGACACGTGTGTAGGCGATCTTGCTCTGGTGGCGACCTATGGTGTTGAAGGTCAGCGTAGGCGCATCGGCAGCCTGCGGGCATATCTCGCCGAAGGGCACGAGGCCGAGTTTGACGAGAGCCTGGAAGCCGTTGCAGATGCCAAGCATAAGGCCGTCGCGCTTGCTAAGCATCTCCATAACGGCGTCGGCTATGCGTGGGTTGCGGAAGACGCTAGTGATGAACTTGGCAGAGCCTTCGGGTTCGTCACCTGCCGAGAAGCCACCAGGGATCATAACAATCTGGCTGTTGTTGATAGCTTTCACATAAGCGTCGACGCTCTCGCGAATCTGCTGACCGTTCTGGTTGCGGAAAACGATAATCTCGCTTTCGGCGCCGGCGCGGTTGAAAGCGCGAGCAGAGTCGTACTCGCAGTTGGTGCCGGGGAATGCAGGTATGAAGACATGCGGACGAGCCACCTTGTGCTGGCACTGATATACAGTTTTATAATCTTTAAGGTTGTTGTCTTTAAGGTCCTTAGCCTCCACTCCGGTACGGGTTGGGAAGACACCCTCGAGAGTCTTCTGCCAAGCGGCAAGAGCCTCTTCAAGGTCAATGCGCTCAGAACCTACATAGAAAGCCGCCTCGTCGATAACACGGCCAATCTCCTTGCAGCGGAACGGTAGCTGGTCGGCGATAACATTTTCATTGACTTCGATGACGATGTTGCCGTAGTGGCGGGCTGTAAGGAGGGACTTGTCTGACAAGTCGGACATCAGCCTGACACCTTTCTTGTTGCCAAAAGCCATCTTGCTGACAGCCTCAATAAGACCTCCGAAGCCGACGACATAGGTGCTTAACACCTGATTGTCGCGTATAGCCTTATGCAGAGCCGCGTACTGAGCCATCACGTCGTCGTAGACCGGCATGCCATATTCGTCCTCGCGCACATCGAGCATCACAAGACGTCCGTTATGGCTTTTAAGCTCTGAGCTGACGGTGTGGTTGAGGTCGGTGGTGCCCACGGCGAAAGAGCAAAGTGTGGGCGGCACGTCGATATTGTCGAAGGTGCCCGACATGGAATCCTTTCCGCCAATGGCAGGCAGCTTCAGACCCATCTGGGCGTTGTATGCGCCAAGCAGAGCCGCAAAAGGCTCGCCCCAGCGGTAGGGATCGTTGCCAAGTTTTTTGAAGTACTCTTGGAAGGTGAGTCGCACACGGCTTGCGTCGCCGCCGGCGGCAGCGATTTTCGCAACGCTGTTGACCACATTCCAAGCGGCGCCGTGGAAGGGGCTCCACGACATAAGGTAGGGGTCGAGGCCGTAGGACATCAAAGTGACGAGGTCGCACTCGCCATCGAGCAACGGCAGTCCCGCCGCCATGACCTGCGACGGAGTGAGTTGGTATAGACCACCGAAAGGCATGAGGACGCTGCGCGCTCCGATGGAGCTGTCGAACATCTCGACAAGGCCCTTCTGCGAGCATACGTTGAGGTCGGAGAGAGTTGAGAGCCAGAGGTCTTTGATATTAGTTGTGGCAATATGGTCAGTATTATCGGTATGACTTGGCATGTGGACGCTCACCGTGGTTTCCTGATGGGCGCCGTTGGTGTCGATGAAGCGGCGGCTGAGGTTGACAATCTCCTTGCCACGCCAGTTGATGACCATACGAGGCTCCTTGGTGACCGTTGCCACAACGGTAGCCTCGAGATTCTCCTCATCGGCGTATTTCAGCATCTGGTCAACATCCTTGGGGTCGACAACCATGGCCATACGCTCCTGGCTCTCGCTGATGGCAAGCTCAGTGCCGTCGAGACCTGCATATTTCTTTGGCACACGGTCGAGATTGATCTGCAGACCGTCGGCCAACTCGCCAATAGCCACGCTGACACCGCCAGCACCGAAGTCGTTACATTTCTTTATAATAGAGCTCACCTCCTCGCGACGGAAAAGGCGTTGGATTTTGCGCTCGGTGGGGGCGTTGCCCTTCTGCACCTCGGCACCGCAAGTGGTGAGACTCTTGGTGGTGTGGCTTTTGGAAGCACCTGTCGCACCGCCGATACCGTCGCGGCCAGTGCGTCCACCAAGAAGGATGATGACGTCGCCAGGATCAGAGGTAAGACGTTTGACAGCGCGACGCGGAGCCGCGGCAATAACAGCACCTATCTCCATACGCTTGGCGACATAGCCGGGATGGTAGATTTCATTGACCAATCCAGTGGCGAGACCAATCTGGTTGCCATAGCTTGAATATCCGTGGGCGGCGGTGGTGACGATTTTGCGCTGCGGCAATTTGCCAGGCAGCGTCTCGTCGAGCGGCTTGGTCGGGTCGGCGGCGCCAGTGACACGCATAGCCTGGTAGACGTAGGTACGTCCCGAGAGCGGGTCGCGGATACAGCCGCCAAGACAGGTGGCAGCGCCTCCGAAAGGTTCTATTTCGGTAGGATGGTTGTGAGTCTCGTTCTTGAAGTTGATGAGCCACTCCTCCTCCACCCCGTCGATGGTTACCGGCACAACAATGGAGCAGGCGTTGATTTCGTCGGAAGGCTCCTGGTCGTCGAGTATGCCGGCTTTCTTGAGACGTTTGCCTGCGAGAGTGCCTATATCCATAAGGCAGACGAACTTGTCGTCACGACCTGCGTAATGCTCCTTGTGATCGGCCAGATACTGCTTGAAAGCCCCTTCGATGAGCGGACGGTAAAAACCGTCGTCGAAATGGATATCCTTCAGCTCGGTAGCGAAGGTGGTGTGGCGGCAGTGGTCGCTCCAATAGGTGTCGAGCACACGGATCTCTGTCATTGTCGGGTCGCGGTGCTCCTCGTCGTGGAAATAACGCTGTATGTGTTTAAAATCGGCGAAAGTCATGGCAAGTCCGAGCGAATCATAGAGCTTCCTCAATTCAGGCTCAGCCATATCCGCGAAACCGTCGAAGGTGATTACATCGGCCGGCTCGTCGAAATGGTCGACCAGTGTGTCGGGCTTCTGCTCGTCGGTGACACGACTGTCGACGGGGTTGACACAATGCTTGATGATTTTCTCCCTAATCTCACTTGTCATACCAGTTTTAGCAGATATGACGTAGGTGGTGGCGCTTTTGATAATAGGTTGTTCAGCGTCGTTGAGCAGACAGCAGCACTGAACAGCACTGTCGGCACGTTGGTCGAACTGGCCCGGAAGATATTCAACAGAGAAGCAGAAATCGCTGTCGTCGTGAGGGAACGACTCCTCATAGACGTTGTCGACAGGAGGTTCGGAAAAGACAGTGACAAGAGCCTTGCGATAGGTCTCGTCAGAGAGGTTCTCAATATCGTAGCGGATGAGGACGCGAACAGCGTCAGCGCTGATGTTGAGATAGTTGAACATTTCGTTTTTGAGTTCAACAGCCTTGATTGCGAATTCGGGCTTCTTTTCTACGTAAATTCGACGTACTGTGTTCATTTATTATGTTCTGGGTTAAAAGGTTTTCTAGAGGAAATAGATAGACTAGATTATCTAGAGAGACTAGATTAACTAGATTGACTAGAAGGGTTGGTATTATTTGTCGGGTTTGAATAGGTTTGTTTAAGTAAGTTTATATTCCAGCCGGAGGCATTGCGAGGCGTGACATCGGTATAGAAATCGAGGATGCCACACATATCAGCGTTGAAGTCTCCGGACGGCGTGACAAGAGGTCCGACGCCCATGTGGCGAGTGCGATAATTGATATAAGTCAGCGCTATCGGCACATTGGCTTGCGAGGCAATCTCATAAAAGCCCCTTTTAAAACGACGAACTTGCTTGCGCGTGCCCTCAGGAGTAATAATGAATGTTATATCGCCATTGTTGTTCAGAGCATCAACAGCGGTGGCCACCATGTGGTTGTTGCGGTTGCCGCGGTCGACGGGCAACGCGCCGCTCCAACGAAGGAAACGGCGCAGAGGGAATACAAAGAACTCTTTCTTGATGAATATGCGAGGATTGAGGCCCAACCGCCACACACACGCCGCACCAAGGAGAAAATCATAGATGCTGGTATGAGGAGCCTCGATTAAGACACAATGGTGCAGCAGCCGCCAGTCGTCGGCGGACGGGAGGTCGAACTTCCATCCAAATAGTTTCACTATGGCAAGCCAGAGTTTTCTCATCTTCCGCCATTCATTTGTTTACGAAGTTGCTCAGCGGCCTTCTTGTCACCATTTTTCTCAAGTCCGTTGGCATAGGCCGAATAGAACGAATAGACCGCGGTGTTCTGGTCCGTTCCCTGCGACATACGCAACTGGACGTACAGGTTGAGTGCCTCCTGGTCCATAAGTCCACGGTCGAGCATAGCGTTTATCTCGCTTATTGCAGCCGACACGTTGCCTTGACGTGCAAAAAGCTGCGCCGTCATAGTGAAAGCAAATGGCGCCGATCCGTCGGCCTTGAGTTTGTCGAGCAAAGCGGCGGCCTCCTGCTGACGGTTGGAGTTGAGGTAAGCATACACCAACATCTGCGAAGCCTGCAGGTTGGTGGGGTCGGCCGCAAGCAGACGGTTGCAATAGTCGACACATTGGTCGGTCTGGCCCCGTTGTAGAGCGATATTAGCCATATTGGAGAGAGCCGTGACATTGTCGGGATTAACATCCAATGCCTTGTTGAAAAGCAGCATAGCGCTATCGACATTGCCAGCCTTGAGTTGTTCCACACCATAGAGGTCGTCCTTGGTCTGCCTTTTCAGGACCAGAGCGATAGGTGTGTCGTCGACATTGACGGTATAGACGCAGTCCTTGGGCGGAAATGCCGGGCTCAGCAGGTATTCGCCGGAGATGCCCGTTATTGGGAACACCAGGTAATCCCAGTCGTATTCGTAGCGCTGCGCCCAACGGACGAAACGGGTTGCGAAACGCGCCGTGTCGTTGCGCAGGAAATAGCGAGTCGACTCCACATGCCATGAGCCCACGAGGGTTTTCTCACCATCGGCTTTGGGCTCGGC
>JAEEGL013119953.1_pt1 | contig 11910 bp, 10 predicted proteins | sample 9134231 | NCBI WGS metagenome assembly JAEEGL01 (sample SAMN16246548, study PRJNA631951) | gut metagenome | biome: gut microbiome; feature: rumen; material: fiber-attached | host: Bos | place: Iran: Karaj | collected 2018-10 | reverse complement strand
GCGTACAGCAATGACACGGTAAACTCCCTTCTGCGTGCGGAGGCTGATATCTGTATCCCGGTCTTTGACGGAAAACGCGGGCATCCGGTCATGATCTCCCGAAGGGTGATCCCGCATATCCTGTCATATGAAGGAACCGGCGGGCTCGGCGGAGCGCTGGCCTCGCTTGCAGTTCCATCGGCAGATCGTTCCGGAAGCAGCGGACTTTCGTCCCCGGACCCGGGTCCGTATGCTGTTATTACGGAACTTCCGGTAAATGATCCCGGTATCCTGCTGGACGCGGACACGCCTGAAGATTATAAAAAACTAACGGAATTCGCGGAGGGGCTATGAGAGCTGTATACCTTGTCAGACACGGACAGCCTGAACGGACCGACGTCAGGCACTTATGTGTCGGACGCCTTGATCTGCCTCTGTCACAGGAAGGCAGACAGCAGGCAAAGGCACTGGGTGATCACTTCAGACCGCTGCTGTGTGCCGGAACGTCCGTAAAAGTCATCTCAAGTCCGCTCTCACGCTGCCGTGACACTGCTGCGGAGATCTCTCCCGGCTATACTGTCATGGATGATTTTCTGGAAGTCGATATGGGGCAGTGGACCGGAAGATCATTTGACGATATACAAAAAGTATGGCCTGATCTATATGACGCCAGAGGGAAAGACATGGTAAATACCGCCCCTCCCGGCGGCGAATCGCTGAGGCAATGTCAGGACCGGGCTCTTAAAGGATTAAAAAAAGCATTGGCATGCTGTCCCGGCAGCGATCTTATAATCGTTGCCCACGGAGGACTGATACGAATGCTCGCCGCCGGCCTTTCGGGCAATGGACCGGATGACGCACCGCCGACGGGCAGTATCGTCAGTCTGCTCCTTGGCGGCGATCCCGATCAGGCGCTTTCACATGCATCCGCGAAAATACCTGAAGAACTGCCTCCGGTCATACCGGATGAAAAGACATGCTCTGAGCTGCTCAAAGAAGCGGGAACATCTCCTGCCGCGGCCGCTCACTGCCGGGCCGTTGCGGACATGGCACTTAAGATCTGCGAAGCGCTTGACAAAGCCGGTATAAGCCTGAACGTTCCGCTTATATATTCCGGAGCCATGCTTCACGATATAATGAAAGGCAGAGAACATCACGCTGCGGCCGGGGCAAAGTGGCTGTTTGAAAAAGGATATGCTTCGACAGCCGCCGTGGTCGGGGATCATATGTTCCTTTCCGCAGGCTGTGAAGAACTGATAAATGAAAAAACAGTGGTATTTCTGGCTGATAAGCTTATAAAAGAAACGTCACGCGCAACATTGGAAGAACGTTATCTTGATGATCCGGCGCCTGAAAAAAAGCCTTACGCTCAGGCTCATTATGAACAGGCAAAACGTTTGCTGGATACTTTTAAAGGGTTTTATTTTGGTATGGAGGAACTGTAAACCATGGAAAACATCATAAGGGAGGCAATAGACCTCCAAAGCAGCAATGAGCGCGCCCTTCTGGCGCTGGTCCTCGGCGCGTCCGGTTCGACCCCGCGCAAGGCAGGAGCCGCCATGCTCATAACCGAAGGCGGCAGAACATACGGGACCATAGGCGGCGGGATAGTCGAATATACCGCAGTCAATAAAGCGAAAGAGGTATTCAAAGAAGATACGCCCCACATCCTTGATTTTGATCTCGGGTCCGAAAGCCAGGATGCGATCTGCGGCGGAAAAACGCAGGTCTGCCTTTATCCGCTTAAGGATGATGACCTTCCGGCGCTTCGCCGGACAAATGAGGCTTTAGAAGCCGGAATTCCGGCCACGGTCGCCCTGTTCAGGGACAGCGGGAGCATAAAACTATACTGCGTGACCGGCGAGGACGCCGACAGCAGCATGTCGGATATTTATCTGGCCTGTGAAGGCGTACGTCAGGATAAACGTCTCCTGTTCTGGCACAGGCTGACCCGCAGAAGCCGCCTCTGGCTCCTCGGCGCCGGACATGTCGCCCAGGCTACAGCCAAAGCCGCGGCGGTAGCGGATTTTGATATCACCGTTGCGGATGACAGAGCCGAATATGCCAACGAAGAACTTTTTCCGGGATGCAGATGCATCATCTGCGGGGAATTTGGTGAAATTCCGTCAGGTGACGTAACGCCCGAAGATTATATAGTTATAGTTACCCGCGGGCATAAAAAAGATTATGAGGCGCTTGCCTGGGCCATCAGGACAAACGCCTGCTATATCGGCATGATAGGAAGCAAAAGAAAGCGCGATATGATCTACGAAAAGCTCGAAGCCGAAGGCGTTGAACGTTCCAGGCTTGAGTGGGTCCATTCTCCCATCGGCCTGCCCATAGGCGACCGTACGCCCGGAGACATTGCGATATCCATCACCGCAGAACTGATAAAGGTCAGGGCAGACGCAAAGAGACCATCCTGAAACGGATCATAACGGAAGTCCCGGGGTAAAGATGATCGGATCTCCTTCCGTCCGGATCTCGCCGCTGCGGACAAAGACCTCTTTTCCGTCCAGCAGGTTCATATAGCTTCCGTCCGGTACATCCACATGTACCTTGCCTGCCTCTGAATGCAGGCTGAATATTCCATATTTGACCGTATCGCTTACGCGTTTCATCACCGCGATATCATTGCCCTGCGCCTCTGCGAAAAAGGCATCGTCAGCATCCAGATCCTCATGCCTGATGTGCCCGAGAGCCGCCAGGAAAGCTGAAATATCTTTCCCTGTGCTGCGGCAGATCGTTTCTTTTTCAAAGAGGCTCGGGGTATGGTCGTTCTCCCACTCCTGTCCGGCATACAGCAAAGCGGTCCCTTTGAGAAAATACAGCATGGCCGTAAAATTCTTAAGATCCCGCTCGTCCTTCACAAATGAAGCTATCCGCGCGGTATCATGGTTTTCCAGAAAACGCAGTTTATTATAGTTTGCAGGATATATTGCCTCCTGGAAATTCAGCAGATCGGTCCAGTGGGCCAGCGGCATTTTCCCTGTAAGATACGCTTCAAACGCAGTGCGTATATCATAATCATATTCGATATCAAAAGCTTCGAAGGCTTCTGTATCCCGCGCAGAATACATCCCTTTCGCACGCACGGCGTTGCCGAATTCACGATGCACCGTTTCGGCCAGCCAGATACATCCCGGCCGGACTTTCTCTACCGCGGCGCGGGCGCGTTTCCAGAATTCTACCGGCACGAACGAAGCCACATCACAGCGGAAGCCATCTACCAGATGAGCCCATTTCACCAGAGTATCGATCTGATAATCCCAAAGCTCCGGCACGCCGTAATCAAGGTCGATAACATCCGACCATTCTCCAACACGGTTCCCCGGGCAGCCGTCCGGTTTTTTATAGAAAAATTCAGGATGTGTATTCCACAGCACAGAATCCGGGGAGGTATGGTTATATACAACATCTATCATGACCTTCATCCCATGCCTGTGGATCTGATCACACAGATCGCGGAAATCTTCCAACGTTCCATAAAAAGGATTCACGTCCCGGTAATCCCGGATGGCATAGGGACAGCCGAGACTTCCCTTTTTGTCTTTCGTACCGATAGGATGAACGGGCATCAGCCATATGATATCCGTTCCAAGCGAACGGATACGTTCGAGGTCGTCTGTAAGTGCGCGGAATGTCCCCTCCGATGTGTGATTGCGTACATATACGGAATAGATCACCTGGTTTTTAAGTTTCGGATCTGTGTTGTCTGCCATGCCGGAATTCCTTTCTGCCATATCATTATTTATTTTTATATTTTAGCATATAAAGAAGCTGCCGTACCAGCTGATTTCACTTAAGGAAGCCGGGTGTTTCCGGAACTGTCCAGCGTTGAAGTGAAATGCCTGGCATGGCAGCTTCTTCATCATTTAATTGAGCGGATGTATCAGGATACTCCTCTCTCCTTGTAGTGGTGCGCATCTTCAAGCACCATTTCCTTGACCTTCATCAGCCTGACCTTGGTCGAGTTCTCGTTCTCGGCAAGCTTCATGGAAATATATTTGATATTTTCCTGAAGCTCGGGGATCATTACATATTCGAGGGCGTTTACACGCCTTCTGGTCTTCTCGATCTCCTGCGCAAGCAGCTGCATAGTCTTTTCGACGGCAGCCAGCTCCAGCATATCGCCGAAACCCTTCTGTAAAGCTGTCATGGCGTCATCCAGCTCACCGGATGTCTGCATGAAGCTGTACGGATGGATCTCGTTCGTTTCCTCTTCCTCGGCCTTGGTAAAGGAATAACGGGGCACGTTAACAGACATGACGTTCTTAAAAGTAACATCAAGCTCGATATTCGACTTCGAATACACCAGCGCCTGCTCCAGCATCTTCGGCGACATGACTGCCGAAGCTATGGACTGGGCTGCAAATGCATCGGAAAGCCCCTGCTCGACTTTATCACGAAGTACTTTGTTTTCACGCACTATATCCATGAACTGACGCACGAGCTCATCACGCTTGTCTTTAAGAAGCTTGTGACCTCTGGTGGCAGTCTTCAAACGGCCCTTCATCTGATTTAAAACCATTCTGGTTGGGGTTATAGTTGCCATGCGTTATACCTCTGATCACTCTTCCTTGTCCCTCGGGAGATACATCTCGATGTATTCCGGCTTGATACGCTTAAGCTCTCTCTCCGGAAGGATCGAAAGAAGCTCCCAGCCGATCGTAAGAGTTTCTATAATGCTTCTGTCTGTATTGTTGCCCTGGGATACATACCTTGTCTCAAAGGCATCAGCGAACTTGGCGTACAGCTTGTCATCCTCTGAAAGCGCTGCCTCGCCGAGGATCGTCATGAGCTCCTTGGCCTGTTTTCCGCGGGCATATGCAGCAAACAGCTGGTTCATCGTACCGGAGTGATCGGCTCTTGTCTTGCCTTCGCCGATACCTTTATCCTTCAGACGTGAAAGCGACGGAAGAACGTCGATCGGCGGCTCGATCCCCTTACGATGCAGATCACGGGAAAGAATGATCTGTCCCTCTGTGATATATCCTGTAAGGTCGGGGATGGGATGAGTCTTGTCATCCTCAGGCATGGTAAGGATCGGGATCATTGTGATCGAACCCGGTTTTCCGAGTCTTCTGCCTGCACGCTCATACATCTGTGCAAGGTCGGTGTACAGGTATCCGGGATATCCTCTACGTCCGGGAACCTCTTTCTTGGCAGCCGATACCTCACGAAGAGCCTCGGCGTAGTTCGTGATATCCGTAAGGATGACCAGGACATGCATGCCTTTATCAAACGCCAGATACTCAGCTGCAGTCAGCGCCATACGCGGGGTCGAAATACGTTCTACGGCCGGGTCGTTTGCCAGGTTCGTGAAAATGACCGTTCTGTCGATAGATCCGGTGCGGCGGAACTCATTTACGAAGAATTCGGCTTCCTCAAATGTAATACCGATAGCAGCGAATACTACGGCGAATTTCTCGTCATCGCCCAAAACCTTTGCCTGACGGGCGATCTGCGCTGCAAGATTTGCATGCGGAAGACCTGACCCTGAGAAGATAGGAAGCTTCTGTCCGCGGACCAGGGTGTTAAGGCCGTCAATAGCGGAAACGCCGGTCTGGATGAACTCTGCGGGATAAGCACGGGCTGCCGGATTCATCGGAAGGCCGTTGATATCCCTGTGATCCTCTGCGATGATGGCCGGACCGTCGTCAATAGGCTCGCCCATTCCGTTGAATACACGGCCGAGCATATCTTCGCTGACCGCAAGTTCCAGCGGATGTCCCAGGAAACGCACTTTGGATTCCGCAAGGTTGATGCCCTGCGCAGCCTCGAAAAGCTGAACTACCGCGCGGTCGCCTTCGACCTCAAGGACCTTGCATCTTCTGACGGAACCGTCGGGAAGCTCAAGCTCGCCCAGTTCGTCGTAAGTGACATTTTCGATATTGTCGACGATCATAAGGGGGCTGGCGATCTCTCTAATAGTTTTATATTCTCTTATCATTCTTCGTCACCTCCTGCCACGACCTCATCGATCTGGGCTCTGAGATCTGCTATGATCTTGTCATAGGCCTCTTCGTAAGCAGACGGATCGACCATCTTGGCACGTCCGATCGCTTCTCTCGCATCGATATCGAAAAGCTTCTGCAGCGCTGCTCCCTTGTCAAGGGCTTCGCGGCATTTATCATCATATTTAAGAATGATATCCAGAAGCCTGAACTGCTTTCCGTACGGTGAATATGCATCCTCAGCAACGAAAGCGTTCTGCTGCAGGAAGTCCTCACGGATCATACGTGCTACTTCAAGTGTGAGCCTGTCCTGAGGTGAAAGCGCATCCTGGCCTACCAGCTGTACGATCTCCTGCAGTTCTGCCTCTTCCTGAAGCATATGAAGCGCACGGTTCCTGTTCTTCATGTAATCCGGGCCGAACTCCGACTCGTAATATGTCGAAAGTCCGTCGGTGTAAAGCGAATATGATGTCAGCCAGTTGATAGCCGGGAAGTGTCTGGCATATGCAAGGCTGCTGTCCAGGGCCCAGAATACCTTAACGATACGCATGGTCGCCTGTGATACAGGTTCGGAAATATCACCGCCGGGAGGTGAAACGGCTCCGATAGCTGTGATCGAACCTCTTCTGTCCTCGGATCCAAGGCATCTTACCGATCCGGCTCTTTCATAGAACTGAGCGATACGGCTGGCAAGATATGCCGGATATCCTTCTTCACCGGGCATTTCCTCAAGACGTCCCGACATCTCACGAAGGGCCTCTGCCCAGCGGGAGGTGGAGTCGGCCAGAACGGCTACATCGTAACCCATGTCGCGGAAATATTCCGCAATGGTTATACCGGTATAGATGGACGCTTCACGGGCCGCAACAGGCATATCCGATGTGTTTGCGATAAGCACAGTTCTCTTCATCAGGGATTCTCCGGTACGCGGGTCGACCAGCTCCGGGAACTCGTTAAGAACGTCTGTCATCTCGTTTCCGCGCTCGCCGCAGCCGATATAGACAACGAGGTCAACATCCGACCACTTGGCAAGCTGATGCTGCACGACCGTCTTTCCTGAACCGAAAGGTCCGGGAACCGCAGCCGTACCGCCTTTTGCTACCGGGAACATGGTATCGATGATACGCTGTCCCGAGTTAAGGGGTCTGTCCGGAACGAACTTCTTTGCGTAAGGTCTTCCGATACGTACCGGCCATCTCTGGATCATATCCAGCTCGATCTCCGTGCCGTCATCCTTGACGACGCAGGCGATCTTGTCTTCGACCTTGAAGCTGCCGCTCTTGACCCATTTTACAGTGGCTCTTCTGATTCCGGGCGGAACCATTATCTTATGAAGGATAGCCGTAGTTTCCTGGACTGTTCCGAGGACATCGCCCTGGCCTATGATATCTCCTTCCTTTGCTACTGCTACGAAATCCCACTCTTTTTCTCTGTCAAGTGCGGGAATATTAACGCCTCTTGCGATAGTATCGCCTGTGGCTTTTCTTATTTCCGGCAGCGGACGCTGGATACCGTCGTAAATATTCTCAAGCATGCCGGGTCCGAGTTCAACGGAAAGCGGCATTCCTGTAGTAACTACGTCGGCTCCCGGCCCCAGGCCGGATGTCTCTTCGTAAACCTGAATGGACGCGCTGTCGCCGCTCATGTTCAGGATCTCTCCTACAAGATTCTGTTCTCCAACACGGACAACGTCGGATACGTTAGCTTCGGCCAAGCCGTCCGCAACTACCAACGGTCCGGAGACTTTAATTACTTTTCCCAAAGTATCTCCCTTCTTTCTTAAAGAATGTCGATGCCTACAGCACGTTCGACCGCAGACTTAAGTGCTGTCTGACCAAGTCCAAGCGACCCTTCGCGTCCGGGGATATAGATAATGCCCGGTATCGGCAGATCCTTGAATTTGTCGATCTCTTTTTCTATACCGACAGTCAAATTTTCCGAAATATAAATAATTGCATAATTGCTCTCAGGTCCCGTAATCTCCCTGAGGATCTTCTTTGCTTCCTCCGGCTTGTCTGCAGCAAATGTATCCAGTCCAAGCGCTTTGAAGCTCATGATAAGATCATTTCCGCCTATTACCGCTACTTTATACATATGTCTGACGCAGCCTTTCTTTTAATTGCTCCGGAGAAACCCCGGCTTTGAGTCCCGACAGTATCATGCGAACATCGAGGATGTTCAGTTCGACCATCGTAAGATACCAGATAACTGCATGGCCATCGAAATACATCATCCTTTGATTGCCAAGATATCTTATTTCAGCTTCCTTGCACTCTTTTTCAAATTCGGTCACCGAACCTCCTTTGATTGCTTCCTGTCCCACGACCGCAGCCTGATACAGGGGCTGCGAAATGAAAAGCTGTGACAGGGCATCGCCTGCAAATGCAGCTGCCGCGAGCTGATCCGGCGGGATGCTTCCATCCTCTATCAGAACGCCGCGCAGAAAATCCTGGTTCTTTCCCATACGGACAACACGTACACAGGTCCGTAAGTTTGTACTGTCTATAAGGAGTTTAACGTACTGAATTGCATACGGATCGCCCGGTTCCGGGTCCATCATCGGCGTATGCGGCTCTACTTTGGGTTCAAGCGCTTCAGCCAGTTCATACATTTCCTTAAAATACATCCGGTCTATGTACAGATCCACTGCCCGCGGATTCTGTGTTCTTGCCATAAGATCCCTGCCCTCTCTGATGGTTTCCGCCATTTTTGAGGGGAGATCCCGATAATCATTATTCAGAAAATCATCCCGGAGCCTTTTTACTGCGATCCTGCCCGTCGAGGAAAGCATTTCCTTGGCGGGTACGCCTGCTCCTTCACTTTTTACGAGTGCCTTGATGTTGTGATAATCGTACTTAAGACGCATAAGCTCAACAACTTCGGTTTCCGGGCAGACCTGTTCGATCTCCTTAAAGATACGGTCCTGCCTTTCTGACAGTACCTTGTTGATCTCCTCCACGGACATACCGGTCATGTTCGGCCAGCCGGCCTCGGCGATCAGTCTCGCCGCCATATCCGGATCTTCCGTAGCGATAGCCTGCTCAAAGCGCTCAAAAGTGATCATATTCGAAAGTCTGTTATTGATCATCGATGCAAGGAACATATAATCCTTATAGGATACATATTTCTCGGGATCATATGCGATCTTGTTAACAACCATAATCAAAAATCCTTCCTTCAATCTGAGGAATCTTTATCCGAATAACACTTTTGCTACTTTTACATCCAAATCTTCTCTGAATGTACCTATGATGGAATCTATAGAGCAGTTGACCGATACGTCGTTCTGCTTAAGGAAAAGGCCGCCGATCATTTTTGCCGTCTCATCGGAAAGAGTGAGAGAAGCCTTTTTTCCTGCTGCCGCAAGAAGGGCGTTCGCCGCTTCGACCACCTTTTTGCCGAGAACGGACTTGTCATCCTCGTTGAGTATGACAGCCTCTTCTCCGCTTACGGATGCCTCGCATGCCTTTCTCGCCAGCAGGTCGACATATTCATCTTCCGGCATCGCCAGAATAGATTCCTGCGCTATAGTATATGCTTTATTAATAAATTCCTGTTTGGTACCGAGAATATCCTTTTTTGCCTGAAGCTTGGCTGTCCTGACCTTACGCTCAGCTGCTGCCGCGGCTTCTACTCTGCCGTTGGCCACCATCTGCTCGTAGGTCTGCTTAGCCTTCCCTTCAAATTCCTCAAGGATCTCTTTAGCTTTTGCTTCGGCTTCGGATTTGGCTGTATTTGCCGCTTCGTTAGCTTCCGCCAAAATGCGTTCAGTGATCTTTTCTACACCTTTCATATCAGATACCCCGCTGTTTTAAGCTTTTATCAAACGCCAACGCCCAGGTTCAGGTTCAGGAGCATAAGGAAAGATGCAAGAAGTGAAAGGATCGCATAGAACTCAACTGTAATACACATAACGATGCCCTTTGCCCAGTCGTCAGGACGTCTTGCCATCAGGTTGATAGCTCTTGCAGCCGCACGTCCCTGCGCGGGAGCCGAAATGCATCCGCCGATCATCATCGGAACGCATGCGCCGAAAACACGAAGGCCGTCAGCTACTGTAAGAGTGGTGGGATCTCCGCCGAAAACTCCCATCTGAAGAAGAGCGAAGAACCATACGACCAGTCCGTACAGACCCTGTGTGCCCGGGATGACCTGAAGGATCATAACCTTACCGAATGCTGAAGGATCTTCTCCCAGAAGACCGATACCTGATTCACCTGCAAGTCCTGTACCTTTAGCGGAACCTGCGCAGCAAAGTCCTACTGCAAGGCCGGCGCCCAAAAATCCTATTGCCAAACCTCCAAAATCTGCAAAAAAGCTCATTTCTTTTCCTCCTTGGAAATATCAAAAAATTTTGTATTTATTGCCAGCGGTCTGAAAGCCTTGCCGCCGTCTCTGTACCACTTGCCGAAGAACTCCAGGAACTGAAGACGCAGCGTGTGTACAAAACATCCGATGACGTTGAGCAGGAAGTTGAGTACGTGTCCGATCAGGAATACGATTATGAATAAGATCGTACCTATGACCGTCGGGCCGTTCCCGTTCGCGTTGATAAGGGAGCCCAGCTGGTTGAACACGCTCGCTATAACGCTTCCGGCAAGCATAAGAGCCATCAGACGTGAATATGAAAGGAAATCACCCAGATATCCGGTAGCGCCGTTGTAGACCGCTCCGACTATACCTGTTATCTTTCCCAGTCCCTTACCGGTTATGAGCTGTCCGAGCACCATCATTCCGAGTCCGATGAATACGACGATCCATGTTCCCTTTAAGAAATATACGATGACGCCGAAGATCATTACCCACCAGCAGAGATCGTTGAGTATTGCGTCAGCGACCTGCCCATCCTTTATCTTCAGATAACATCCGATGATCGTTCCAAGCAGAAGATGGATCGCACCGAGTATTATCGCGATTATAAGAACGTAAAGCGGGTTGTTCCCGGATGTAAGGTTAAGCGGGAGGGTAAGTTCCGATCCCATGACCGTAAAATGCGCGAAATCCGGAACGAGCTGGATATCAGCTCCGAACCATGTGCCTATGACGTGCACAAGGTCTCCGAAAAATCCGCCTGTAAGGAAACCCATGATGAATGTGGTAATACCGCATTCCTTAAGCAGGCCGGTAAAATACCCCAGGGTCCCTTTCGGATTGGCCTTTTTTCTGAGGATGATGCCTGCAGCGAGCAGGATCAGTCCGTAAGCCATATCCGCGAACATAAAACCAAAGAATAATGCGAAAAACGGCATTATGAACGGGTTGGGATCCAGGCCGTTGTAGGCCGGGAGAGAATACATCTCCGTAACCACATTGTAAGGCCTTGTAAGACTGTTGTTTTTAAGTTTGACCGGCACTTCTTCCGGTTTTGAGGGATCGGGATCTTCCGTCTCCCAGGCACAGGTGTATTTCTCCAGTGTCTGCGCCAGTCTTTCTTCGTCCGGAGCGGTAAGCCATCCCTCAAGCATGAACGTACTCTTTGTACTCAGCGACTTAAGGCTTGCCTCTTCACGGTCGATCCTTGTCTGCAGTATCTCGATTCCAAGCTGCAGATCTTTTCTGTTTTCCGCTTCTGCTGCGATCGCATCAGTCAGCTCTTTCTTTTTAACTGCCAGTTCTTCAAGCGATTTCTGCGCCCTGGCGGCAACTTCTCTGGGAGTGCCCGTATGCCCTGCCATTACGACCGGAACGAACTCATGGACCTTGAGCGCGTCGATCACTTCTTCTCCGAGTCCTTTATAATAGACAAGGCAGATGAAATGATAGGACTTGTCTTCTGAAATAAGATTGATGTCCGCTTCATACTGCGAAACCGTCGCGCGCACTTTCTCAATGCTTTCATTGGCCGGAATAGTACCATAGGTGATCTCGGTATACTGCGTTCCTGTCATTCCGAGATCCCAGTCCCTGTCCAGCCACGGCTGCATTGCCGCACTTGTGGCTGTCTCCCTGTTTTCCTGCGCCGTGACGCTTCTGC
>JAEEGL012787767.1_pt1 | contig 11910 bp, 7 predicted proteins | sample 9134231 | NCBI WGS metagenome assembly JAEEGL01 (sample SAMN16246548, study PRJNA631951) | gut metagenome | biome: gut microbiome; feature: rumen; material: fiber-attached | host: Bos | place: Iran: Karaj | collected 2018-10 | reverse complement strand
TCTTCACTCATCGGACCGGTCGTAAATCCGATCTCGCCTTCTACTCCGGCATCCACAACAGATATCTGCTCGAATATCCCGAGAGCTTCTTCATGAAGCGAGCTGTCACACCGTACGAAATCCTCGAATTCGGCTTCATTTATATCCTTCATTGCAACTTCGTCTTCATCCCAGAAGCACTTTATTATCTTGCCTATATGGCGGGTAGCGTCGATCACATCCGAAACAACAGCCGATGCAGTCGGAAGCTTTCCGGCTCCTCTTCCGTAGTACATCGAATCATCCAGCATGTTGCCGTGAACAAAGATCGCATTGAAGACTCCGTTGACCATAGCCATGGGATGTGACTTGGGGATAAGGAACGGTGCGACCATCGCAAAATACCTGCCATCCTCCTCCCTGCTGATACCAAGAAGCTTAATGGTGCGGCCCATTCTGGCAGCATATTTGAAATCCGTACTGGTTATCTTTGAGATACCCTCAGTGTATACGTTTTCATACTTCATGGTCTTTTCAGCCATGAGCGATGAAAGGATCGCAATTTTTCTGCAGGCATCATATCCTTCAATATCCGCCTCGGGATTACGCTCTGCATATCCCTTTGCCTGAGCCTCCTTAAGTACATCATCAAAAGAAGCATTCTCCTTTTCCATCTTGGTAAGGATATAGTTTGTAGTTCCGTTAAGGATACCCATTATATTATCGATCTTTTCGGCTGTCAGAGAATAATTGAGAGGCCTGATGATCGGTATGCCCCCGCCCACAGAAGCCTCGAACAGGTAGTTACAGATATTCTCCTTGGCTGTCTTTATAAGCTCGGGACCGTGTGCGGCTACCAGCTCTTTATTGGAAGTACATACGCTGATACCCTTGCGAAGAGCTGTCCTCGTAAACTCGTACGCAGGATTGACTCCTCCCATGGTCTCACATATTATCTTTATCTCCGGATCGTTCACGATCATGTTGAAATCATGAACAACCTTGTTTTCATAAGGATCCCCCGGGAAATCACGAAGATCGAGGATGTACTTAACCTCAATTTCTTCCGTCGCCCTTTTGTTGATCTCTTCCTTGTTCTTTTCGATCACCTCTACGACACCGCTTCCTACGGTACCGTATCCCAGTACTGCAATCTTAACCATTTTTACCTCCTGAAAATCTATTTCAATATTCCTGTTATTCCTGTGCCATCATCTTGACTTTGGTAACTCCCTCATGCTCCTCCATCATCGAGATCATAAGGGGGATGTCGCCGGTTGAATCAAGAACCTGTATGCTTAGGCTTAAGGATGCCGATCCATTGATGGGAATACCCTGATGGATCGTTAGTATATTGGCCTTTGTACGTGCAACCATGCCGAGAACATCAGACAAAACCCCCGGTTCATCCTTGATCTGAAGACTCAGGTTTATGATCCTTCCATTGGAGTTATCGTGAAATTCAAAGATATCTTCTTTATATTTATAGAAGGAACTTCGCGATATTCCGGTCATGCCGACTGCTTCATTTACGGATGAGGCTTTTCCTGAATCCAGCAGTTTCTGTGTCTCAACAACCTTAAGCAGAACCTCGGGAAGCGCCTGTTCCTTAACTACATAGTATTTGCTGCCCATATATACTCCGATGAAAATTCCATAAACAACCGTCCCGGAAACTGTCCTGTGTATGGGGACATTTGTTTTTGAATGTCCGTGTATGACATACAGGTGTTTTCCAGCAAGGGATATAGTAACATAATAAAGGAAATGTGGCAAGTAGAAATATACAGAATTATTGTACGATTTTTAGAACATTTGCATAATCATCCGAAGAAACGGACGATCGACTGCATCATTACCTTCAGATTATCAATATCTTTATCTACATCACCGGTCTCAAGGGAATGATTTCCTCCGACTATCCGGTGCATGTTCAGTTTCTTATCTGCGGCGATCTTTTCTACAGAAACAAAATCCGCATAGGGATCAGCATCCCCGCAGAAAAGCTCCGCATTCCCCTCTTCGACATAATCTGAAATAAGTTCAAGCGGGGAAAAACATATCTGCTTAACCTTCAGATTTTTCTTTTGGGCATATGCCGTTGCAACGACCGTGCCTATGCTCTTTGATATGAAAACGACCTCATCGCCTGAAAGATCACTCAGCTCCTCCAAGGCTTTTTCCGTCATTCCAAGACAGGTTTTCATAGTCTTGGATAAGAAATCCTGATCCTTAAGTTTTTCCTTGCTCCACTTAAGGCCGGTAAAATCTATATGTTTAAGTTCGTATCCACGCTTAACAGCCAGCTTGCCCGAATAATAAAGCAAAGGTCTGTCCTTGGTATATCCGACTCCCGGAAAAATAACGGCTATCTTTCTCATTTTTTCTCTCCGGCATAAACCCGTTAATAATCTGCCTTATATCTGATCCTATCTTCCGAACACAAATACATTCCATGAAAGCGGCTTAACATGAAGCTTCATTTCACCGTTTTCAAATGTGTAATTCTCTTCCTTTTCCGGCTTAATGACCGTGTCATTGCCATATGAGTTGCCGATCTCGGGATCATCAGTAAACATCCGGTACGCTTCAACAGGCCCGTATCCTTCAAATCCCTTAAGATTAATGGTGAGCGGATATTCCGTCTCCTCGTTCCTGTTTATTACAAATACCGAAAGCCTGCCTTTTTCTTCATCCCAGGCACTTGCTGAGTCTATAAAATCAACTCCCTCTTTTCCGGTATATTGCGAAGTATCCTCGATAGCATATCCCGGCATGTCATAGGTTTCGCTTTCAACCTTCGTATCAAGTGAGATTCCCTTTGCATACTTAAGCAGCTGTGTAAAGATATAGTGCGAACCTGACTTCCATACATGATCGTGATTTGCCGAAGTAAGGGCGTGTAAGCCTCCTGTCATACATCCTATCTTTACCCTGTCGGCATGTCGCAAAAGCGCCAGCTGGATAGATGCCATGCCAAGAGCCTGGATCATTTCCGCTCCCGGGAATTTATGCTCCTTCATATTGTCGGGGTCGTGGAGTATGTACTCTCTTTCGGGATCAAAACGATAATGTATCCTTGACATGTTGTATCTTCCGTATCCCGGATGCAGTTCCTCAAGAGGTCTGATCATGGCTCCGTATTCGTCAAAAGAGATATTGACCTGCCTGGGAGATCTGTGTTTGGAAGCAACATAATCTATCATGGATGTCAGGGTATTAATATAATCCTCATAATAGAGTGAACCACCAAGTAGTGACCTGATATCTCCGGGAGGTGCGCTGTGATAATGATGAACGGAAACATAATCGACTACGTCATAGCACTTATCAAGTGCTGCCTCATCCCAGACAGGAAAAGTCTCCATGAACGGGGCTGAAGATCCGCAGACAGCGGTCTCGATCGTCTCATCGATCCACTTGATGGCTTTTGAAGTTTCAAGCACCCTGCATCCGTAACCGTCAGGATCCTTGCTCCATGAGCCCAACTGCCATGGACCGTCCATCTCATTTCCGAGATACCACATCTTTACGTTATAAGGGTCCTCATGACCGTTTTTTCTTCGAAGGTCTGACCAGTAAGTACCGCCTTTATGATTGGTATATTCAACAAGATCCATGGCATCCTGCATGGTACCTGTTCCCATATTGACGGTATAAAGAGGCTCTGTTCCTATCTTTTCTGCCCACTGCAGATATTCATCATGTCCGACTTCGTTCGTAATATACTGATGCCATGCAGGGTCCAGGTGGACCTTACGCTTTTCCTTAGGCCCTATAGAATCCTTCCACTGCCAGGCAGATACAAAATTGCCGCCGGGCATCCTTATTGCCGGAACCCGGGCTTCTTTCAGGGCATTGATGACATCACGCCTGAATCCCTGTTCATCTGCTGTTGGATGAGCGGGATTGAACATTGTTCCGTTTACCTGAGTTCCTATCGGCTCTAAAAAGGCCGAAAACAGCCTGCCTGATATCTCCCCGATCTTATATGAGGGATGAACCGTGATCTTTGCTTCTTTAGCCATTGATCTCTCCTTTTATGTGGCAGATGTCCGGTGTATGGTCCACAAACCCCGTCCCCGGGGTCCATCAACCGCGTGCAAAGATAGCCTTGAATATCAGGGCCGCTATCCTTACGGAATCCGCAAAAGGCCTGTAATGAGAACCCTTATTCTCATCTATATAAACAGTCTCGATGGGTATTTCTTTAACAGGGATCTTTTTGTGGGCAGAAAGAATGAGCATGTTCATCTCGTACTCGTAGCGTTCGCCCTTGAGATTCTTATATTCAGGAAGGATCGATGTAGGGATTCCCCTCAGTCCTGTCTGTGTATCATTAAGATCAAGTCCGCATAAAAGTTTAAACAGCAGACGGACGCTCTTATTTCCTGCGATACTCTTTTTAGGTGTGTTTCCCAGGTCAAAATTTCTTGATCCCAGAATGAGTTCGTTTTCACCCTTACAGAGCTCATCATATACTTTGCATACATCATTCACGGTATGCTGACCGTCACAGTCAACGCATATCACACCCTCAAATTCTCCGACAGAGGGGAGCCTCAGAAAATGCTCAAAAGCGTTCTTCAGTGCACGTCCCTTACCCATGTTGTGACTGTGGGTGATGATCGTACAGTCGTATTTTTCCTTTATTTGGTCAAAAACAGGTTTATGCTCCGGTGATGAACCGTCATCCACGATGATGATATCGGAAAAATCCGCATCCATCAGTTCCCTGATATAAGAGATCAGTTTTTCCTCCGGATCCAGTGCCGGTATTATGATATATGCATTCTTCATGAGTCCAATTTTAACATAAACTGTGAAAATTGCATATTGGCTAGTATATGTGATAAGTGCTATACTACCAAAGGTTTTGATTACATTTATGTTTACGTCATATATAAGAGGCACTGTATGAAGATAAAAAGACAGGACATCAGAAACGTAGCAATAATAGCCCATGTAGATCACGGCAAGACAACACTGGTTGACGTGCTGCTTAAGCAGAGCGGCGTATTCAGGGAAAACCAGGAAGTTGCCGAGCGTGTCATGGACTCAAATGATATAGAGCGTGAGCGCGGGATAACTATTCTTTCAAAGAATACCGCGGTTACATATAAGGGAACCAAGATCAATATCGTGGACACTCCCGGACATGCCGATTTCGGCGGGGAGGTAGAGCGTGTTCTCAAAATGGTCAACGGAGTCATACTCGTTGTCGACGCTTTCGAAGGGGCAATGCCCCAGACCAAGTTCGTTCTTCGTAAAGCCCTTGAACTGAAGCTCCCGGTCATCGTCTGTGTGAATAAGATCGACAGGCCCGAAGCAAGGCCCGGCGAAGTTATTGATGAAGTACTTGAACTGCTCATAGACCTTGATGCAGATGAAGCTCTCCTTGACTGTCCCTTCGTATTTGCTTCAGCCAAAGCAGGAACCGCATCTTTGGACAAGGATGTGCCCGGCACAGATATGAGTCCTCTTTTTGAGACCATCATTAACTACATCCCCGCACCGGAAGGTGATCCCGATGATGGAACTCAGGTGCTCATAAGCACTATAGATTATAACGAATATGTCGGCCGTATCGGTGTCGGTAAAGTCGATAACGGTGTGATAAAAGTCAATCAGGAAGTTGTGATCGTCAATCATCACGAGCCTGATGTGCAGCGTAAGGTCAAGGTCAGCAAGCTCTATGAATTTGACGGTCTTAACAAAGTTGAGGTTAAGGAGGCATCAGTCGGTTCTATAGTTGCGATATCCGGTATCAGCGACATTCACATCGGAGACACGCTCTGTTCCGTAGATAATGTACGCCCCATACCTTTCCAGAAGATCTCTGAGCCTACCATTTCGATGAACTTCATCGTAAATGACTCACCGATGGCCGGTCAGGAAGGTAAATACGTTACTTCCCGTCACTTAAGAGACAGGCTGTTCAGGGAGCTGAATACAGATGTATCACTTCGTGTTGAAGAGACAGATACGACCGAGGCTTTCAAGGTTTCTGGACGCGGTGAGCTCCACCTTTCCGTTCTCATTGAAAACATGCGCCGTGAAGGTTATGAATTCTCGGTAAGTAAAGCCGAGGTCATATACAGGGAAGACGAAAAAGGCCATAAGCTCGAGCCCATGGAGACCTGCTATATAGATGTTCCCGATGAATTCTCGGGTGCGATAATAGAAAAGCTCTCGCAGAGAAAAGGAGAGCTTAAGAACATGAGTCCCGCTTCCGGCGGATACACAAGGCTTGAATTCTCTATCCCTTCAAGAGGCCTTATCGGATATCGTGGCGAGTTCATGACCGATACCAAAGGAAACGGCATCATGAACACCTCCTTTGACGGGTACGGTCCGTATAAAGGTGATATTCAGTACAGAAACCGCGGATCTCTCATAGCTTTCGAGGCAGGCGAGGCCATAACCTACGGTCTTTTCAATGCACAGGAGCGCGGTATTCTCTTTATCAGCCCCGGTGAAAAAGTCTATTCGGGAATGGTTGTCGGAATGAATGCCAAGGACGAGGATATAGAGATAAATGTCTGCAAGAAAAAGCAGCTTACCAACACCCGCTCGTCTTCGGCAGATGAGGCGCTGCGCCTGACTCCTCCGAGGATCTTAAGCCTTGAACAGGCTCTTGACTTCATAGATACCGATGAGCTGCTTGAAGTAACTCCGAAATCGCTTCGCATAAGAAAGAAGATCCTCGATCCTCTCCTTCGCAAGCGTGCCTATTATCAGAAAAAGAACAGTCAGAACTGATCAGTAGTCAAATTCGTATGTTCCGGCTTCAAGGTCCTTAACCGTGCCGTCCGGAAGAGTCAAAGTGCATGTTGTTCCCTTCGGGACCGTGCACTTTATTTTATTGTCATGAGAAGGATCTGTCGCTCCGGACGAAACGCTGACCTCGATGGTTCCGTACTTAGTCTCATATGATCCTGAAGCCTCACTCATTGGCAGACCACTGAGGGGTTTCAGGAAGAAATGCTCATATCCCGGATGTTCCGGATCCGGCTGTATTCCCAGGATGTCCGTAAACATATAGGCGCATACCGAAGCATAGGCATAATGGTTTAACGATCCGCTGACGTTAAAGGTCTGATCCTCGTTGAATGTGAAAGCATAAAGCGATTCAGGTACACTGGTCATGCCGCAGTCAACGGTATAAAGAAGTGATCCCGGCATCTCACAGGTAAGGATCGAATATGCGGTATCGGCATGACCGAACCTTGAAAGAGCGGGCAGGATATAGCACAGACCTGAATAGCCGGGTTTAAACAGGAACTGATCATACTGACAGAGCATGCTTAATCTGTCGGCTGCATCCTGCATCATCTCATCATCAAACAGTCCAAACTCTATACCGAGGGCATAGGCTGTTTCGGATTCCTCTGTAAGGAGGCCTGCTGCCACGCTGCCGTCCGGACGGATATATTTATCAAGCCAGGCTTTTCGATAATTCTCGAATATATCATGATATTTAACGGCATCTTCATTTTTTCCAAGGACTGATGCCATCCTGGAAACAAGATCCGCGCTGTGGGCACACCATGCCGTGTCAGACATTACTGAAGAAGTGTCCTGACCAGCCAGATGATCCCCGTAAGAAGGCATTTCCCGGATATAGTCGACACTGGTGTCAGTCAGATAATTCACCCACCTGACACAACTGTCATAATACCGTTCAAGCACGGCCTTTTCACCATATTGGAGGTACAGATTCCATGCAATGACCACGGGAGCATCGCCCCAGCAGTTTTTGCCGTATCCGCCTATATTCCTTGGTGCCGTATCAGGAAAAGCTCCCTCTGCAGTCTGAAGAGCACACAGATGATCAAGATACTGCATGTAGAAATCCCCGGTATTAAACAAAAATGAGGCAAAAAGACTTGCATTCTGGGCATCTCCCGCCCATCCGAGGCGTTCATCACGCTGTGGGCAGTCGGTGGGCTTGTCAATGAAGTTGCTCATCACGCTTCTTTTTGAATTCTCAAAATACTTATTTATCAGATCCTCAGAGCAGGTAAATGTTCCAGTGCTGTAAAGATCAGACATCAGGACATTAAACCGTATGTTTTCAACGGGAATGGCCTTATCAAGTCCATCTATCTGCATGTATCTGAATCCGTGTATTGTGTACCGGAACTCTATCGTATCATTGGTCTTACCGACCTTATAGTAATCAGTTGCTTTGGCTGTAAGGAGATTCTCTGTCCAGACGGTTCCGATCTCATCATCGGTATTGGACATATTATCCATGTTGGTCAGTTCCCCGTATCTGAAAGTCAGCGTTTCTCCCTCAGCAGCCCCAAGGCCCATAATATCAACAGATGATGTGTTAAGTTGTTGACCGTTAAGGTCAATGAAAATATTGCCGACGGCGTTTACACCAAAGTCGTAAACGAAGCTGCCGGAAACAGGCTCGGAAACGGATACCGGAGTCAGGGTTTCAACTGCCCTGACAGGCGCAGTTTTCTTGGCAGTAACCGGAAGGCCAAGTATGGATGCATCAACTGTATTGACCTCAACTTCCGCAAACGTGCCCTCATCTGGAGATGAAGAATATGATGCATCATATACTTCACCCTGATAGATATCATCAAATCTTACCGGACTGTTCCTGCTTACCTTAAAGCTATCATCGGTTGGAATTATGGTGATATTTCCCTTTTTATCCTCTATGATAAGTTCACCCTTAACAGCAGTCTTTTCTCCCCAGGGTAAAGAATTCTCCGGATACCCGATCGCCCTGTCATACCATCCGTGAAGCAATGTTATATCAAGAGTGTTCTGATCTTCTATAAGTGGTGTGACATCATAAGCCACGTATTTAAGCTCCTTGTTAAACATAAGGGCCCCCGGATCAAGGAAATCCTCTGATACCCTCTTTCCGTTAATTGAGACATCAAAACTTCCAAGTGCCGTCATATAAAGGATCGCCTTTGAAATATCGCTCTTTTTATGTTCAAACGTCCGTCTGAAAACAGGAGCCGGATCACCCATATCTCCTGTCAGTGTGAAACCGGAACTTACCCTTAAAGAGCCGTCTTTGATCTTCGTATATTGGGGAGAAAAGATGTTTTCTTCCTTTTCAAAATCTTCTGACAGCTTGACCCCGTCTGAACCGGTTAATTCAATATTGTCTATATATGCGTATGACTGGGATCTTTCCTTATAGATCCCGAGGCAGCCTATTCCATAAGACGGTGCTTCACAGGATAAGGTTTCCGCATCATTAATGCTTATTCCCATCGTTCCGTTCAGAACATCTATCTTTACATGGTAAATGTCTGAGGGAGTTATATCTTCAGTAAGTCCCTCTTCGTTCCATGCAGTCACTTTTCCGTTCGATGATCTTTTTAAAGTTAGAAAACTGCCTTCCTGATTATTCCTTATTTCTATGAGGGCAAGTTCTCCATACATCCCGTTTCCGTCTCCCAGTGCAAAGCATGCAGATGTACTTTCGCACTTAAGATCGTACGAAACCGTATATTCCGTCGGATCATTACCAAAACCCGGCAGATGCCCAGAGACTGTTTCAGGATCGGGTGCGCTTATAAAAGAAGCCTTTGACATCCCCGGATCATACGCGTCCAAAGCGGGCAGATCTGATGTCTGAACATACAAAGAAGCAGCCTGTTCGGATGGTTTTTTCCCCGAACAGCCTGATATTCCGGCAGCTGTGATAAGCAATAATATACTTCCGATAAATAGTCTCTTTTTCATTTATTTAGTACCCCATTAGGCATTTGTATATCATTATAGCATATAAAAAACCCTTGAAAGATCAAGGGTTTTAAGTAGCGAGAGAGAGACTTGAACTCTCAACCTCCCGGGTATGAACCGGACGCTCTAGCCAGTTGAGCCATCTCGCCATATAAATGGGACCTATAGGGCTCGAACCTATGACCCTCTGCTTGTAAGGCAGATGCTCTCCCAGCTGAGCTAAGATCCCATAAAATCACGACTCAATAGCCGCTTAAATAATATACAATTTTTCCCGTAGCATTGTCAAGTATCATTTTATTATGACCCCCTAACCCCGTCCCCAAGGGTTCATATATTGAGCATCACTATCCCGCATGCTATCCCGACAGCAAGTCCCGAGAAGTGCCCGATGGAATCTATCCTCTTTGAAGCCGTCATTAGCAGCAGTATACCCATGGTCGGAAGAACCGATCTTATCCCGGACAGCCCGTATATTGCGACGATCATTACCGTATATATTCCCAGAAGACCGCAAAGAACTCCGGAAGCTCCTATCGAGAGCGTAAGAGGTTTATACTTCTTATGTATAAAACACGAAAGCGCCCCTCCCAAAACCATAATTATTGCATAAAAGATCAAAAACCTCGTTGTACCAAGCACCGGCTCAAGCACGGTCCCAAGATTGAACAGGGAATACATATTGCAGATCATATGCATCGGCTCCTCATGCGTAAAAGCCGACGAGATGATCCTGTAATACTGTTTATTGTAGATGGTCATCTCATAGGAGCTTCCAAGCTTAAGATAACCTGTCTTTCCGGATCTGACCGCGATAAACACTATTAGATTAAGTACGATGAGCACCAGTGTTGCGGGTGAATCGGCAATGTACATATCTGAAACTCCTTTCACGGTTTGGCTTTACGGATTATTATCCTGCTTTCTTCCCTTAATATTAAAATTATACATCATTTGTGCTATCATAGGTTTGTTATGTTTTACCTGATATTTCTTCTTTTAATACCATATTATGAACTGATATTCAGGATATCCACCACAAAAGACTTTAGTCCATTGTCGGTACTTGTCTCTTTCCTGTTTTCCATCGGCTACAGTGCCTTTATAACATTGATCGCCAGACCTTTCGGAAAGCAAAAGGCCAACCGCCTCATGACAAGCATGCTTCTTTTTATCCTGCCCGTACTGTATCTGGTTGAGTTCTTCGTATATCGTTCATTTAAGGTCTTTTACGACGTCAATACCGTGATAAACGGAGCCGGCGGTGTTGCCGCAGGCTTTAAGGCTGATGTCGGAAGGCTCGTTTTCTGCTATGACGGAATAAGCAGGATCTTATTATTCCTGCTGCCTTTCCTTATCTATATTATCTTTATCCGCAGGAAAGACCCCGCAAAGAGACACAGGCTCAAAGCTGCCTTCCTTCTTCTTTTTGCAGGAGTTATCCTTGTTTTTTCTTCAGGAGCGATCGTTTCCAGGAATGAGATCCTTAAGAATATGTACTTTGAGGAATATAATTTCCAGAGTGTTGTAGAAAGCCTTGGTTTCGGGACCGGAGTACGACTTGATGTCGTAAAGATGATAAAAGGCGATGATGATGAGCTTGGATTTGAATTTGCCTCAGGCCCTGATATCGGATCTGTCGCAACGATAAGAGAATCCTTCAGCGAACGCATTGATAATGCCGGTCAGATTGAAAAGAGTTCATTTGAGGACATAGTCTATGATATTAAAAATGCTTCATCCGATGAAGCTGCTTCAACCCGCCGGAAACTTCCTTCACCCGACGATATTCTCACAGAAGAGCCCGGGCTGCTTATAGCAGATGCTGACGTTCAGGATGAAGAATCTGCCAAACCCGCTGAAGTTGAGACAATGGCCCCGGAACCTGAAGAAGAACCTGTTCCCAAAGAGCCAGAGGGACCTGTCAGTTTCAATGACCCTGCCGAATACGGCGTTAACGCGCTTGATATAGACTTTAATGCCCTTGCAGAAACAGCATCCGGAAAGGCAAAAGAACTCGATCAGTACGTTGCATCGATCACTCCAAGCTCAAAGAACAGATATACAGGTCTTTTTAAAGGAAAAAACCTGATCTTCTTTTCTGCAGAAGCTTTCTCCGGAGATATCATAGACCCGGAACTGACTCCTACGCTTTACCGTCTTTCCACCAAAGGAATACAGATAGCTGATTACTATCAGCCGGCG
>JAEEGL012319381.1_pt1 | contig 11910 bp, 8 predicted proteins | sample 9134231 | NCBI WGS metagenome assembly JAEEGL01 (sample SAMN16246548, study PRJNA631951) | gut metagenome | biome: gut microbiome; feature: rumen; material: fiber-attached | host: Bos | place: Iran: Karaj | collected 2018-10 | reverse complement strand
GGATTCGCTGACGGGGCCGATCCTCGAGAACGCGGTCCTGCCGGTGATCGAGGAGGGGAGAGAAGGGCGGATCGAGCGCCTCTGCGACATCGACGCGGTGCTGGAGAAGGAGATCACGGCCTACCTGCACACCGAGGAAGCGAGGGAGCTTCTGCTCAAGCCGGTGGCGGCGTGGCTTAAGCCCGTCGCGTACGAGCTGGAGGAGCATACGGTGCCGATCTGCGTGAAGCACGGGGTTCCTTACCGGGCGCTGAGCCTGACCTCTTATCTGTCGGTCTCCGAGATCGACATCCGAGTGGAGGCGAAGAACGTCTTCGCGGTGGAGGAGATCACCTGGATGATCGACACGATTATCTCCATCGTGGTCGCCCTGCTGTGCGGCGGAAGCGGCGTGGCCCTGGTGGCCAACGGCCTGCCCGGCATGATTGCCGGCGCGGTGGTCTCCCTGATGATCCTGCTGCTCGGCAAGGACCGGATGCAGGAGGCCCTGCTGAAGGCGAAGATCCCGCAGGCGGTGCGGCGGATGTTCCCGAAGAAGTATTTCCGCTCGATGCTCGATAAGATGACCGAGCAGGTGAAGGATAACCTCTACGAGACGCTGGAGAAGGAGAAAAATGAGGAGATTACCGACCGGCTGGTCGGGGAGATCTCCGCGCAGATCGAGGAGTGCCTGAGCAAGATGGCGAAGGTCGTGGAGAACCCGCTGGGCTGAGAGGAGAAGCGATGGCGGAACTGACGTTGGAAGAGAAGAAGCTGGCGCTTCTGGAAGGGTTGGCAGGGAGTGCATTTCCGCCGGTGTGCCCGGCGGGGCCGGTCCGGGACGAGATGATGGCCATGGACGACGGCGTGAAGCTGCACACGTGGATCTGCCTGCCGCAGACCGAAGGGCCGGTGCCGGTGATATTTACCAGGACCTGCTATCCGCACCTGGAGTATAAGTACCGGATCTATGCGAAGGGATTTGCCGAGAGGGGCTTCGGCTTCGTCTGGCAGTACTGCCGGGGCAGAGAGGCCTCGGAGGGGACCTTTGTCGCAAATGTGCAGGAGAGGGCGGACATGCTCTGCACGGCGCGCCGGCTCAGGTCCATGCCCTGGTGCGGGCGCCTGGGCTATTACGGACATTCTTATACGGCGATGATCGGCTGGTCGATGGCGGACTCGGCGGAAGGCCTGGTGGACGCGATGTTCCTGGAGGAGTACGGGACCGACCGTTTCGCCTCGGTCTACCAGAAGGGATGCTTCCGGCACGATATTATCACGGCCTGGTCGATGGAAAACGGATCGAAGCCCGTGACGGCCGCGTATGAGGATTACCTCGCAAGCTGCCGCTACCGGCCGCAGACCGAGGTCGACGAGGCACTGTGGGGCGAGAGAAATGATACCTACCGGGAATATGTCTCGAGTCCATCGCCGGGGGATCCGCTCTGGCAGGAGGGCTGGTGGAAGCAGCTGAGGGAGATCCCCTCGCGCACAAAGATCCCGGTCTGTGTCATGAGCGGGTGGTATGACCATCACCACGGCAGCAGCATGCGGACCTGGGAGAGGCTCTCGGAAGAGGCGAAGGCGCACAGCCGGCTCGTGGTGGGCGGCTGGAATCACTCACTTCGGACCTGTATGCCGGGAAGGCCGGCAGAGCACGCGGATACGGCGGACCTGCCCCGGGTGCTTGAATGGTTTGACCGGACGCTCCGGCATCCGGAGCAGCCCATGGAGCCCGGCTGTGACTACTATGTCATCGGCGCGGACCGGTGGATCGGGCGGATGCCGAAGACCAGAGAGGCGGTATTCTGCCCGGACGCGTCTTCGGAGCTTCGCGGCGGGGCCTATGCTCTGCGGGAGGACGTCCCGGAGGTGACCGGCCGCGTCAGCTACATCTATGACCCGGAGAATCCGGTGATGAGCCGGGGCGGCGACTCGCTCTTTAAGACAAAGGAGCAGGTGGGAAGCCTGCCGGTCGGACCTGCGGGGGAGAGAGAGGACGTCATCAGCTTCGTAAGCGAACCTCTCGAGGAGCCGCTCACGATCTGCGGCGCGGTGCGGGCGTATCTGCACGTGAAGAGTGACGCGTACGATACGGCCTTCACGGTGAAGATTTCGGAGATCCGGGACGGTACGGCTTACCATATCCGGGAATCGGTGACGACCATTGCCGCGGACCTTCCGGAGGGGGAGCATTATATCCCTGGTTCGGAATGCGTGGTATGTGTGGAGATGTGGGACATCTGCTATCAGCTCGCGAAGGGAAGCCGGCTGAGGATGGATATCACGTCGTCGGACTTCCCGGAATATCATATTCATGGGAATTTGGCCGGGCCGTGGGCGAAGATGCGGGTGCAGAAGAAGGCCAGGCAGACGATACTGACCGGAGGGGAGAAGGCTTCGCGGCTGGTGATTCCGGCGGCGGAGGAAGAGATATAACGTGGATATTGTATTTATCATAAACAGCCTGCTGCTCGGCGCGGGGCTCGCGATGGACGCGTTCTCGGTGTCGATCGTCAACGGGATGAATGAGCCGCGGATGAAGCGGGGGCGGATGTGCCTGATCGCGGGAACCTACGCGGGCTTTCAGTTCCTGATGCCGGTCATCGGATGGTTCTGCGTGCACACCATCGCCTCGTATTTCCGGGCGGTGGAGCCGTGGATTCCGTGGATCGCGCTGATCCTGCTTCTGTGGATCGGCGGGAGCATGATCCTGGAGGGGATCCGGGGCGGAAAAGAAAAAGAAGAAATAGAAGAAGCACAGGAGAAGCCGGCCGCGCGTGTGGGCGCGGGGCTGCTGCTGGCGCAGGGCGTGGCGACGTCGATCGACGCGCTCTCGGTGGGATTTACCATCGCGGATTACCGGGCCGGCGCGGCGCTGGCATGTGCTCTGATCATCGCAGGGGTGACATTTGTCATCTGCCTGTGCGGGCTGCTCTTCGGCAAACGCTTCGGCGAGCGGCTGGCCGACCGGGCGCAGGTGGTCGGCGGACTGATCCTGATCGGAATCGGGGTTGAGATCGTCCTGCGCAGTATTCTGGGATAGAAAGGGAAGAATCGAATGAATGAATCGTGTGTGGAACTGATCCGGAGGCTGTCGGAAGCGGCCGGACCATCGGGATTTGAGGATGAGGTGCTCGCGGTGGTGCGGGAGGCCGTGCCTTTCATCGGGAGGATCGAGGAGGACAGCCTGCGCAATCTCTATCTCTACCGGAAGGAGCATGCGGGAAATAAGCCGGTGCTCATGCTGGATGCCCATGCGGATGAAGTGGGTATGATGGTGCAGGCCGTCAAGCCGAACGGGACGCTGCGTTTCCTGGAGATCGGCGGGATCGCCTACGGGAGCCTGCCTTCTGCCGCGGTGCGCGTGAGAAATGCGCTCGGCGAGTACATCCCCGGCGTGGTGGCGATGAAGCCGCCGCATTTTATGGGGAAGGACGAGAAGCTGCAGTTTGACGGGCAGAGCCTGGTGATCGATATCGGGGCGACCAGCCGCGAGGAGGCGGAGGAGGTCTTCCATATCCGGATCGGTGAGCCGGTGGTGCCTGCGACGCGGTGCACGTTCGATGAGAAGAACGGGCTCTTCTTCGGCAAGGCGTTTGACGACCGGATCGGGGTGGCGGCGCTGATTGAGACGCTGCGGCGCCTGGACGGGAAGGACCTGCCCTGCGATGTGGTGGGCGTGATCTCCTCGCAGGAGGAGGTGGGCGACCGGGGCGCGCGTGTGGCGGTCCGGCACGTGAAGCCGGATGTCGCGCTCTGCTTCGAGGGATGCCCGGCGGACGATACATTTACGGAGGATTACCTGATCCAGACGGCCCTGAAGAAGGGGCCGATGATCCGGCACATGGACCGGTCGATCATCTGCAACCCGAGATATCAGCGGTGGACGATGGACCTGGCGGAGAGAGAGGGGATCCCCCTGCAGACCGCGGTTCGCGCGGGCGGCGGCAACAACGGGGCGGTCATCAACCTGGCCGATCACGGTGTGCCGGTGATTGTGGCAGGAATCCCGGTCCGGTACATTCACTCGATGAACTGTATCGCGGCTTATCAGGATTTTGACGCGGCAGCGGCGCTCGCGTGCGCGGTCGCGGAGAAGATGACGAGGGAACAGATCGAGGCTTTCTAAAGCCTTGCAGATACAAAAGGAAGTTTGAGATGTACGAGTATCTGACAGAAGAGCTGGAGCGCCGGTTTGAGACGGTGGAAGTGTTAAAGGAGCAGGAAGGCAAGAGGATCGTGAGTGTGCGCCACAAGGAGACGCGCACGGAGTATGCCCTCCTGTCTCTGCAGGCCTCGGGAGACCTGGGAGAATGCTACCGCAGGCTGCTGCCGGTCTCTCACCCGAATCTGCCGCAGATCTATGAGGTTGCGGAGAAGGAGGACCGGCTCCTGGTGCTGGAGGAGTATATCAAGGGGGATTCGGCGGCGGACATGCTCCGGGAGAACTGTTTTACACCGGCTGAGGTGCGACGCATCGCCCTGGATGTCTGTCAGGCCCTGATCGTGCTGCACGGGCGGGGGATCGTACATCGTGACGTGAAGCCTGAGAACCTGGTTCTGCGGGGAGAGCGGACGATCCTGCTGGATCTGGACGCTTCCCGTGTCCGGAAGGAGGAACAGGCGTCGGACACGATGATTCTCGGGACGATCGGCTACGCCGCTCCTGAGCAGTTCGGAATCTCACAGAGCGACGGACGGGCCGACATCTACGCGCTTGGAGTGACGATGAATCAGATGCTCACGGGAGAGCACCCTTCGGTGCGCCTGGCCGGCGGAAGGTTCGGACGGATTATATCCAGGTGTACGATGATCGATCCGAATCTTCGCTTCCCGGACGCAAGGAGCCTGATGGAGGTGCTGGCATGAGTAAGAAATGTATTCGATGCGGGGCGCCTCTTCCGGACGAGGCGCATTTCTGCCCGGTCTGCACGGCGGTCCAGGAGGAGAAAACGGTTCTTGTGCCTGAGAGGGTCCGCCCGAGGCGGAGGAAATGGCTGGCGGCCGGCGGGCTGCTGGTGATTGCGGTGATCCTCGCGATTCTTCTGTGGCCGAACGCGAAGACCTATGACGATCAGGGAAGCGCGGAGCTGGTGTACGCTTCCGGCGGGGAGAGCTGGCACCTGGTGCTTCGCAATTCGGCTTCGGATTTCTTCCACTGGCGGGACCCGATGCCGGTCTACCAGAGGCGGGTAAAGCCCGGTGTGCAGGCGGCCATCCCGCTGCAGCTTTATGTCTACCGCGAGTCGGACGGTGAAGACGCCGCGGAGGAGTTCCTGGAGCTTGCAGCAGCGCACACGGTCACGGCGGAGGCGGTCGGAGACTGTGCGGCAGCGGACGTGAGCCAGCCGCACTATAACGACGGATTTCCGAAGGCGATGCTCACGTCGGATATTGTCTTTACGTCGGAATGCCGGGAGAATCTGGCCACATGGACGGTCACGATGAAGAACGGGGACACGCTTCTGCTTCACACGAAGATCCAGATCGACCTGTTCAACCTGGTGACGATTACCGCGGCGGACATGCCGCTGGGGACCGCGGAAGAAGTGCAGGAGGCCATCAACTGGGCCGCCCGGGAGTATGACAGCGAGAGCCTGGTGACTCTGCAGCTGGAGCCGGTGACCTATGAAGGCGACATCGTGATCAGGGACCGGAGTGTGGACCTGATCGGAAGCCAGGAGAACGGGCAGAAGACCCGGATCGAGGGAACGGTCACGGTCAATACCCAGGATGCACTCGCCAGCCAGCTGCAGTATATCGAATTTGTCGGGAGCAGGAGAAAGGCCGGAGTGATTGCAAACAGCCGCGTCTCGATCTATGACGATATCTTTACCGGGTGCGAAACCGGGATCGACGGCAGAGACGGGAGCTGGCCGGTTGTCTTCACCTGCGAGTTTCGCGGCTGCGGCACCGGGCTTCGGATCGACAGCTCCTCCGCGGATGCGAAGAGCGCGCTGTTCCAGGGCAATTCATTTGTCGAAAATGAGACGGGCGTGCAGCTGGTGCGGATGCCGGGCCAGGAGACACTGTACTTCATCGACTGCATTTTCGAGGGAAACGGGACCGATATCGATAATCAGGCGGGCAACCAGATTCTCACAGAATGGTAAATCCTAAGCAGGCTGTTAATGTTTTCCGGGAAGTTTTTCGGTACAATGAAATCAAATGACCGAAAGGATCCGGAGATAATGAAGGACGAGAAGGATAAGAACCGCATGACTAGAAAACAGACGACGGAGATGGAGAAGGAGCTCTCGAAATCGATGGAGCTGGGGACGTTTCTGAATGAGCATAAGGAGACGTTTATCTCGTATGAGGTCGCGGATGTGCTGAATGAGGTGCTCCAGAAGAAGAAGGTCACGAAGGCGGAGGCCGCGCGGCGGGCGCAGATGAGTGATATCTATCTGTTCCAGATCGTCGGGGGGCGGCGGAGGCCGTCGAGGGACCGGATGATCTGCATCTGTGTCGGGCTCGGGTGTTCGCTGGAGGAGACGAGAGACGTGCTCAGGAAGTGCAGGTTTGCGGACTTGTATGCGAGGGACCGCAGGGACGCGGTGATTATGTTCGCGCTGGAGCACGGGTGGGGGCTGGAGAAGCTCAATGATGCCTTGTATGAGGCGGATGAGGAGACGCTGGTCTAAAGCGGTGAGGCGAAGGTGTTTTCAGGACGCGCCTTTCGGCTCGGGTGCCTCGATGCAGCGGTGCGTAAGCGGCTTTGGGACGCAGCTTAAGTGATTGTTAGGTCTGATGTACTGCGATGCAGTGCATCAGACCTTCTTTATGTATCGGCTGCGTCCCGCACCCGCTAAGCACCGGCACTCGGCAACGGTCCTGAAAACATCGCCTCACCGCTTACGGGTTGCAGACGGAAGGTGTCGGAAGACGAGCCGTTGAATGAGGAAGGAATGGCTGGGAAAAAGCGGCATGTAAGCGGCCAAGTGACGCAGCGGGGGAATATATTGAGAAGTCCGGCTCCGCAGCCTATGCTGCGGATCGAAATAATAGTACGTGCGGTTTAGAGCGGAGCTCTACCGCACGTACTATTTATTTCGCTTTTGCCGGACTTCTTTGTCATTTCCGGAGCTGCGTCGCTCGCCGCGCTAATTCGTTATGAAGGAGCGCTTGCGCGACGAGGCGATGTAAAAGCGCGAAGGCGCTTTTGCATCTGCCATCATGGGAGAACGTGCAGTTTTGCACATTCTCGCGGCATCTGTCATCGCATCATCAGATCGATGACAGATGCTTAGGTCGGCACTCGGTAACGGTCCCGAGAACATTTTGTGCGCCGCCTAGGAGGTTGACCCCGTTAGTCTTTCGTCTTATCGGCGTCGTGCTAGTCTGGGAGTCGCTTGCCACATCCCCTGAGTCTGGGAGTCGCGGAGGGGAGCGCTCCACTCATTGAGGAGGCGAACAAGCCTATGTGAGTGGATGGAGGAGCAGCTGTCAGTGCAGGGATCCACTCATTAAGGAGGCAGACAAGCCTGTATGAGTGGATGGAGGAGCAGCTGTCAGTGCTGGGATCCACTCATTAAGGAGGCAGACATGCCAGCGTGAGTGGATGGAAGAGCAACTGTTAGGGAAAAGACCCACTCATTAAGGAGGCAAGCAAGCCTGAATGAGTGGATGGAAGAGCAACTGTTAGGGAAAAGATCCACTCATTAAGGAGACAGGCAAGCAAGCATGAGTGGATGGAGGAGCAGTTGTCAGTGCAGGGACCCACTCATTAAGGAGGCAGGCAAGCAAGCATGAGTGGATGGAGGAGCAGTTGTTAGTGCAGGGATCCACTCATTAAGGAGGCGGGCAAGCAAGCATGAGTGGATGGAGGAGCAGCTGCTAGTGTTGCAATCCACTCATTTACGATACAGACAAGCCTGCGTGAGCGGATGGGCTTGGCGTTTTGCAGGCTGCCCGGGGCGGGGCTTGATGTCTTTTGCTGCGGACTTTATTTCTCGTAGTATTTCGGGCAGTGATATGGTATAATTTATGTAATAAATTTTGTCCGTGACAAGGAGGATATTGTGATGTTATATATCGGTGTGGATCTTGGTACGTCTGCGGTGAAGCTGCTTCTGATGGATGAGAAGGGGGATATTAAGAAGATTGTCTCGCGGGAGTATCCGCTTGCGTTCCCGCATCCGGGCTGGTCGGAGCAGAGAGCGGAGGACTGGGTGAGCGCGGTGAAGGACGGGATCCTGGAGCTGACCGCGGAGTGCGATAAGTCGCAGGTGGCGGGCATCGGCGCCGGGGGACAGATGCACGGCCTGGTGATTCTGGACGATCAGGACAATGTGCTGCGCCCGGTCATTCTGTGGAATGACGGAAGAACCCAGGGGGAAGTGGATTACCTGAATAATGATATCGGCAAGAAGAGGCTCACGGAGCTGACCGGGAATATCGCATTTGCGGGATTTACTGCGCCGAAGATTCTGTGGGTGAAGAATAACGAGCCGGAGATTTTCGCGAAGATCGCGAAGATCATGCTGCCGAAGGATTATATCAACTATGTGCTGACGGGCGTGCACTGCACGGATTATTCCGATGCGTCGGGCATGCTGCTGCTGGATGTGGCGCATAAGTGCTGGTCGAAGGAGATGCTGGAGATCTGCGGTATCACCGAGGCGCAGATGCCGAAGCTCTATGAGAGCTTTGAGGTGGTCGGGACGCTGAAACCGGAGATCGCCGCAGAGCTTGGCCTTCCGGAGAGTGTGAAGGTTGTCGGAGGTGCGGGCGACAATGCGGCGGCCGCGATCGGAACCGCGACGGTGGGCGACGGTGCATGCAACATTTCTCTGGGAACATCGGGCACGATCTTTATCTCGAGTGAGAAGTTCGGCGTGGACGACGGAAATGCGCTGCACGCGTTTGCGCATGCGGACGGGTATTTCCATCTGATGGGCTGCATGCTTTCTGCGGCTTCCTGCAACAAATGGTGGATGGATGATATCCTGAAGACGCAGGCGTACGGCGAGGAGCAGGCGGAGATTACGGATGAGAAGCTTGGCCGTAATCATGTGTATTACCTGCCTTACCTGATGGGCGAGAGAGCGCCGCACAACGATGCGCAGGCGAGAAGCTGCTTTATCGGCATGACGATGGATTCGACGCGGGCGGATATGACGCAGGCGATTCTGGAGGGCGTGGCATTTGGCATCCGTGATTCTCTGGAGGCTGCGAAGGCGCTGGGCGTGGACATCAAGTCCTCGATGATCTGCGGCGGCGGTGCGAAGAGCCCTCTCTGGAAGAAGATGATGGCAAATGTGCTGAACCTTCCGCTGACTGATCCGGAGACGGAGCAGGGGCCCGGCTACGGCGGAGCGATTCTGGCAGCGGTCGGCTGCGGCGAGTATGCGACGGTTGCGGAGGCCTGCAAGGCACTGGTCAAGACCGTGGGCGTGACCGAGCCAGAGGAGGAGCTGACGAAACTCTATGAGGAGAGATATCAGACCTTCCGGAAGCTGTATCCGGCACTGAAGGGCGTGTTCCCGGAGCTGTGAGTGAGGGCGAAGGAGCAGCAGTTATCACTGGCATCTTGGGACCTGGATCTCTGTTGCCATGTAAAAGGGAGGCCGTGAGATGCGTGCCTTGAAAGTGAGATGTAGCAAAGTTCATTGCGGAATGATTCTTTGCTTCCTTCTCATCGCTGTTTTTGTTGCAATCTTTGTGATAAACCGTACGGAACCATATCCCGCGGGTCCACGTTTCCCGCGGGAATATCAGGACACCAGCAGCGATGTCGCCAGACTGTGCTTTCACGATCAGTATTATGTGAAAAAACGGAAGAAGAAAAAGGTATCATGGATTCCCTTCGGATATCATGCCGCAGCGCGGAGAATTCTGGAGACAGATCTGCAGGAGCCGGATGCGAAGTTGTGGGAGGATTATCAGACAAATCAGGCGTCTCTGGTGGGAGCTGAAATCTACGAAAATCCTTCTGTGCCGGAATGTCTATACCTGAAAACAAAGGAAGGAATCTTTCAGTTTGTTTTGTTCGAGACCACATTTACATGGGTGAGATATCAGGGGAGACTATATGTTGAAGAAAAGGCTTATCATCGGTTTGTCCTGGGCGAGGAAGAATATGAGAAACTGATATTTCCGGGATGGCCGGAGGAAGAACCTGGGATTACTGCGACCCTCGAGTGCTGGAAGTACTTCTGGGATCCAGAGTATCGCTTTCCGAACAAGGACTGCACCACCAATGATCCATTCTTCTTTCGCGGAGGTCTTGTCTATTATCCGGAATCCGATATTCTTCTTATTTCCGGCGGCATGCAGAATGTAGGGCCATTTGATACGGTATCCAAGTATCTCTACTATGTGCCGGAGCCGTAAAAGACAAAAATGTGGCATCTTTCACGAATTCGCACATGGTAAATCGACCGATGCTATGGTACTATTAATCTAAGGTCCGAAAGTGGACGAATCAGAACCTGACGGACGTGTCCGTTAACATTATGGAGGTAAATATATGAACAACATCCCTGTAGTAAAACTTGGTATTGTCGGCGTGAGTCGTGACTGTTTCCCGGCAAGCCTTACCGAGAACCGCAGAAAGGCTCTGGCGGAGGCTTATGCGAAGAAGTATTGTGCAGAGGACATCTATGAATGTCCCGTGACGATCATCGAGAGCGAGATCGATATGGTGAATGCGCTGGCGGACATCAAGGCTGCCGGCTGCAACGCGCTGTGCGTGTATCTGGGCAACTTCGGACCGGAGATCGCGGAGACTCTGCTTGCGAAGCATTTTGACGGACCGATCATGTTCTGTGCGGCTGCGGAGGAGAGCCAGAACGACCTGATCCAGGGCCGCGGCGATGCTTACTGCGGTATGCTCAACGCGAGCTACAACCTGGCACTGAGAAATGTCAAGGCTTACATCCCGGAGTATCCGGTGGGCGACGCTGAGGACTGCGCGGACATGATCCACGAGTTCCTGCCGGTTGCACGTGCAGTCATTGCGCTGAAGAACCTGAAGATCATCAGCTTTGGCCCGAGACCGCTCAACTTCCTTGCATGCAACGCACCGATCAAGCAGCTCTACAATCTGGATATCGAGATCGAGGAGAACTCGGAGCTGGATCTGTTTGAGTCCTTCAACAACCATGCGGGCGACGCGAGAATCCCCACCATCGTGGCTGAGATGGAAGCGGAGCTCGGCGCGGGCAACAAGAAGCCGGAAGTTCTGGCGAAGCTTGCTCAGTATGAGCTGACCCTGAAGGATTGGGCAGATTCTCACAGAGGCTATCGCAAATACGTCGTTCTGACCACGAAGTGCTGGCCGGCATTCCAGACCCAGTTCGGCTTCGTGCCTTGCTATGTCAACAGCCGTCTGGCCGGACAGGGCTACCCGGTTTCCTGCGAGGTGGATATCTACGGCGCACTTTCCGAGTACATCGGCGAGGTTGTCTCTCAGGATGTTGTCACCCTGCTTGACATCAACAACTCCGTACCGAAGGATATGTACAAGGAGAGCATCGAGGGCAAGTTCCCTTACAAGCACACGGATACCTTCATGGGCTTCCACTGCGGCAACACCTGCTCCTGCAAGCTGTCCTTCCATGAGATGAAGTACCAGCTGATCATGGCGAGAAGCCTGCCGGTCGAGGTGACCAACGGCACGCTCGAGGGCGACATCGTTCCCGGCGACATCACCTTCTACCGTCTGCAGAGCACGGCGGATGCGAAGCTTCGCGCCTACATCGCAGAGGGCGAGGTCCTTCCGGTGGCGACCAGATCCTTCGGCGGTATCGGCGTATTCGCGATTCCGGAGATGGGACGTTTCTACCGTCATTGGCTGCTGGAGAAGAACTTCCCTCATCACGGCGCGGTTGCGTTCGGCAAGTGGGGCAAGTATCTGTATGAGACCTTCAAGTACATCGGTGTTCCGGTGGAGGAGATCGGCTACAATCAGCCGGCGGGTGTGAG
>JAEEGL016571539.1_pt1 | contig 11911 bp, 9 predicted proteins | sample 9134231 | NCBI WGS metagenome assembly JAEEGL01 (sample SAMN16246548, study PRJNA631951) | gut metagenome | biome: gut microbiome; feature: rumen; material: fiber-attached | host: Bos | place: Iran: Karaj | collected 2018-10 | reverse complement strand
CAGGTCGCATCCAAAGTCGCCAACAGATCCTCTTCGATCTTCGGCATGGTCGGCGTCGGCCTGGAATTGGTCCTCCAGTTCAAGGAAGACTACGACGAGCAATTAAAGCTCGAAGCCATGAAGAACAACCGCCAGAATATAAGGTCCGAGTTCAACACGGCCGCCAATGCCCTCGAAGACTACGCCGCCGACTACGTCAAGCAGAGCGTCGTCTCCCCAATGGAGCAGTCCGTCAAGTCTGTCGAAGACAACATCGCAGAGCTTAGGACTACCCGCGCCGACCGCTCCGAGATGTGCGTCAAGCTCGAAAAGATCCAGAAGGAAGTTCAGACGCTTATCGCAAGAATCCACGACATTGCGTGAGTTGCGTTTAATTAATCCCGCCCCGCGCACCAAAGGAGTACCAAATGTCAGATACAAAACTGATCCTTGTATGCAAAGATAAACCGACATTAGATGACGTAGTAAAGATCCTTGTCGCTTCCGGCAACATCGCCGAGAACGAGATCGAAGCCTGGGAAGAAAAGACCTGGGATGTTAAACGCAAGACCGGTCCCATCCACACCAAGATGCTCTTCGTCGGCGACATAAAGGACACCACGTCCCTCGGCTGCTTCATCGACATCAAATACGAGCGCTGGGGCATCTGCTACGGACTCAATTCACGCTATGCACTGATCACGACTGACACGATGTACATCAAGGACAACGCGCGCTATAAGGCATTCCTGGACAGCTATGAGGAAGCTGTAGGTTCGCTCTTCGAAGCAGCACCCGTTGACGATGCCGCAACCAAATTCACCAAAACATTCGGTACAGTTGGTTTGGCCGTCGCTACCGGTGGCGCAAGTCTGGCTGCACAGAAGCTCTATGATGACAACAAGGTGCAGGCGGAGAAGACTGCTAAGCTGTGTCTGTTCGGTACGTGGCATTTTGCGGAGAATCAGTTGGGGGAGTTTGTGGGGGAGTGAAAAACTCTCACGCATTGATTGAAAAAGATATAACTATAAAAACGAAAAACTGGGGTATTACACAATCATGGATTTAATATATTTATATGTTGGGAATATTGGAAGATCTGTGGGTAATTATGGAATTAGATTTAGTAGACAATTTTATGTAGATTTTAATCCTAAATCAGGACAACTATATATTACACGTAAAGACTCAAATTCTTATTCAAGTATTTATGGAGATAATATTTTGGATATAGATTTAGTAGTTGGAAAAAATGGCAGTGGAAAAACAACTGCATTAAATCTATTGGGTTTATCAAAAAGTGAAAAGATAGATGAGTATCCTATTCATACTGGTGAAAACATACTATCGGACAAGAATAATAAACACACGTGGTTTGCTTTGTATTTTATTAGAGATGATTATTTTGCTATTGAAGGATATTGGTGTGAAACCTTAGAGTTCATGAGAGAAACCTTTCATCTTCGTTCTCAGCCTCAGTACTCATTTTGCTTTAAATATGTTTTTGATAAGCAGATAGGCGACTCAGACTCAGTTCGTTACTTGCAAAACTTTACGCTTGCTAGGAAAACTGATTTTCACAGGAAATTATTCTATTTATACTATGAAAATCCTGTAATGTTAGATTGGGTCAAACCTATAAAACATAAAGATAGATATGGTATTGATTCAAGCTTTGCGTTTGAGCGAGTGAAATGTGAAAAAAACGGTTACCGCGGTATTACAAAATTCTTATATGATGCTTGTCATAAAAGCGGGTTAATGTATTTTTTGGGAACAAAACCCGGAACAGTTATTTCGATCTCAGTAAATAGAGATATGCTTGTTTCGGATTCTGGTTATTTTGATATGTCAACGGCTTCAGATTTTGTACATTTGTCTGACTTTGGACGACTTGAAATCGATGAAAAGAAAGCTGCTAATATTTTATATAATGGCGAATTGTCGCTTATCAAATCATTTTCTAAAAATTTTCAAAATAGTATTATGGAAGACTTTGTTTGGAATCATGGTCTAAGCTATAAAGATGCCTTTGTAATTTCCTATCTTGAACATCTAATTATACATAAAATATTATATCAACCTTCATTCTCTCATAAAATTGACAAGAAATCATTAAGCTTATTAATGACACCTAAAACGAAACAACAAACACAATATAGTTGGCAAAAAGCGTATTTGTTTTCCGTTTTGAAGAAATTATCAGGCAATTATGCGAAAGATTATAACTACGCAACTGAAATCGTTAAAAGCTTGGAAACTATTCCAGCTAAATTCTTTGTGAGTTATACAGAAATAAATGTCTCTCCTGAAAAAATGAAAGATAATTTCTTAGACAAATTAATGAAACCACTGGATGAAAGCTCACGAAACAGTGAAGAATACAGTATTAGCCACAAAGATCTTCTAAATGTCGAGTTTAAGGGTATCAGCAGCGGTGAGGCAAGAATGATCGACATTTTTGCCATGCTTTACAATAGCATATATTTTACTAACCATGATAAAAATAACACTTGTGTTTTACTTTTAGATGAACCAGATATTGGTTTTCACCCTGAATGGTCTAGAAAATTTATTGAGGAACTAACTAACTTCCTCAAATCAGATATGATGAATAAATATAATTATCACATTATCATATCCACGCATTCTCCTATTATGATATCAGACGTTCCTAAGCAGTGCATTCACTGTATTTCCAAGAATTTAGACGGTAAAGTTGAAGTAAAAGAATCAGACAAATACGGGCTAGTAAGTGGAATTAACGAGGTGTTGATTGATACATTTTATACGAATTCTTTGTTTGGTTCATTTGGCGAAGAGTATGCAAACACAATAATTAAGCAGATCAAAGAGTTGGAAGATATAAATCAATTCGGGAATAAAAAAATAGATGAAATCAATAATTACATACTAAAGTGTTCAGAGATAAATGATATGATTGAAAACCTTGGAGAAGGATACATTAAAGATTGTTTGCTCAGAAGATTGCAGATACAGAGAAATCGTTTTAATAGTGGATTACATGCTGGTAGAATAGATGATTAAAGTAAAAATAAAAGACATCGAAAAAATTAAAACATGGTATAAAGATTCCATTATCAAAACTGTAATGGATAGAGATTTTGATCATATAACTGCAAATGATTTCGAAGAGGAAATTACTAATTCTCTTATGGACGAAACATTTTGTTCAGATATTCTTATCAGATCTGTAGAGGAGATTAAGGTACGATATGCATGGGTAAAACAATATATAGAAACTATTGATTTTTTGGGAAATTACTCCTATCAGCGGGATACAATAAAACAGATACACGGAAAAAGCAGTCGAAAAATAAGAAGTCAATTATTAGCTGTTTATATCGAGAAAAACAGGAATGATCTAATAGATAATACTATAATGTCTCATTCTTCTACCAAGAACATAAAAGATGGAATCGACCATGTTTGTTCTTCAATGAGTAGTTTTGATTTCTTTATCAAAGATGCAAAAAAATATATGGAATATCTTAATTCAGTAATCGCTGAAAAGTTTAATTATAATGGAGTATTAGATAAAGTTGGTATACGAGCGGAATTGGTAAAGAAACTCAATATTAAGGTTTGTCCCTATTGTAATAGACAATACATTAATTCTATAACCCGTGTTAATAATACCTATCTAGGTGATATTGACCATATTCTTCCAAAAAGTACATATTCTTTATTTCAGCTTTCTTTAGTTAATATGATCCCTGCTTGCAAGGCTTGCAATCAATTGTTTAAGGGGACCAAAACAACTCCTATATTGAATCCTTATTTCGAAGGGTTTAGTGGTAATGCTTTTCTTAAGATAAATTACTCTACAGTGAAAGAATTAATTGGTCTAAATGAGCCCGGGGATTTTTATTGGGAAATTGTTAATGACAAAACTAATAAAATTAAAAATAACATAGATACTTTCCAACTCAATGAAGTATATAAATCCAATTCAACAGATTTTAAAAGAATAATCAGGATAAAGTATCTTATTCATAGTCCGGCATACAAAGCTTGCATTAGTCATTTACTCCGTGATGGAGCAAGTATTTTTTGGGAACTATTTGATGAAACTTTGTTATATGGTGTTAGTCTAGATGAGGATAAGTTCCAAGATGAATTATTGTCAAAAGCAATTTATGACATTGTTATGTATAATTAATTGCAGTGAGTATAGGGTTCTGTAAGCTCAGATTTTCTTAACCTGTTTCTAATTTGTGATGTCACGATCGTTACTTCCTTCGTTTCTATCGACACCATACTCCTTATAACCAAGAATGTCTTATGTAATTCCTGTTTTATGCTCCTAAAGGAACTACAAGAAGAACTTTCACTTACGTCTTATACATATAGAATATTGCTTCCCTGTATTTCTTAACTATATAAAAAGCCTCCTTGGGGAAAATACCACAAGAAGACCTCTTCAATTTTTACAGTTTATTATTCACAAGTTCCAAAATAGTTTTGGCCACATCTATTTCACGAAAATCATACTTTTCTGAATCAATACACAAAATAGGAATGCTGATATTTGATAATCTTTTTGTTATTAATGCATCCGTACTCTCTAAGTATTCATTGTCTATTGTTTGCTCATTTTCCCTGCCACGAAGTAGAATTCTTTTTTTCTTAGTTTCAGTGCTACATTCAATCTTAATGATTAAATCAGGCTCATTAAGTTGTCTTTTAATCTCATCAAAAACACTTTTAAACGTTTTTAATTCAACTGCATTCATATTATTTAGAGCATAAGCATAGTCCTGTTCAAATGAATAATCACAAACAATATTATGCGAATTGTGGAGCTTTTTTATTTCAACAGAATGCTGAAGAAGAAAAGAAACCTCAGTCTCGAAGGTAAATAATGCTGGATTAGCATAAAACTCATCAAGAAAAGACGTGTTTCCTAGCTTCTCATTAGCTACGTCAAAACCGAATTTTCCTAATGCATTTGCTAGTGTAGTCTTGCCAGATGCAATACCACCACAAATTTCTATTCTCATTTAGTTTTCCTCACCTTTATCTTCACTCTGTTTGTCAGCTTTCGATTCATTGATTTGTTCAATTAATTCATCAATTTTGTTATTAAGATCATTAATCTTCTTCAAGTTTTCTTCATTAGATTGTTTAAGTAAATTAATCTCTCTTAAGTCTTCTTGATGTATTCTAGATAATTCATCATATTTATCAATAACTTTTTGTATTGTAGTAAATGTCAACGTAACGCTTGTAATTACAAGTGCAAAAACACCAATTATGCTTCCAACCGTAATAACTGTGCTATGTTTTTTGATTTTTTCAACATTTTTACTTGCTTTGCGAGCCTGCTCCTTGCTATCATATATCGCATCAGGAATAGAACTAATTACGTATCGGCTTCTCGCTCCATTAAGAGCCAATTTAAGATACGCATTGACATCTCTGTCTTTTCTATCACCTGTAAATTCCTCAAATTTAAATTCTTCTGTATTCCCTGTTTTATATTCATAAGGAAGCCAGTGAGAGTTGGGACTCAATTTTGTAAACTCAATAGAAATCAATTCATCGCCATAATCAAATCGGTAGGTATTATTTGTTAAATTATGTAACGGTATTGAAAGACGCCCCTCAAACCCTGGATCGACAAGAGGTCCTGTTCCAAGAAGAAGCCCTTTATATACATGCTTTATTCTAAGGTTAAATCGAAGAGCCAAATATTGGGGAATATGAAATTCTGGTTCTAATGTTACAAAAGCAATTGAATTCGGTTGTAGATAAAAAAAATCATTTGGTTCTGAGAGTTCTGTTTCAATTTTTTCAATTTCTTTCTTTATTTTTTTATCTTTATTTCTATGCTCTCTGCGCACTACCACTTCTTGATCTTTTTCATTGTTTTTAATCTCACTGATCTTTTCACAGATCTTTTTCTTCAGATTGTCATCTTCTTCCTTATATCTCCAATACACTACCTTGCCAGCTATTCTTACCTTATATGATGCTGTCTGTAAGTCATCATAATGAAACGGATAGATCATACCTGTGTTTTTAATATATGCTTGAATGTCTGCAGAATTTAATAAAGCTGGTGCGATTTTTGGAAAACAATCTTTACCTTTATTTTTTTCGTATCTTTTGATCGCTTCTTCTAATGATTTTGGATAGTCAGAATACAATGATGGTTCATCACCATTTAACTGATCAGCTTCATGGGATGAGGCATCATCCTCTGACGGGTTATCACCATTTGATTGATCAGCATCATGGGATGAGACATCATCCTCTGACGGGTTATCACCATTTGATTGATCAGCATCATGGGATGAGACATCATCTTCTGACGAGTTATCCACATTTGACTGATCAACATCATTTAAAGAGGCATCATCATTTGACGGGTCAGCACCAGTTGATGAAGCAGCTACATTCAATAGGCCAGAACCATTAAACTCAATATTATCGTCCATAAGAACTCCCTATCTCTTTATTAATGTGCTATCACCAGTTCCGATATAATCCACTCTTCCTATTTGGGTCTCAATATTAGCAACCTCTTGCTCAACTATATTTGAAACGGTAGGACAGTTATTAATTGATCTATCAAAATAATCGCAATGATTAAGAACAATTATATTAGGTTGATTTGCTGCAATTGCCCTCTTTACAACATCATCACTAAACTGCGCAACTCGTCTTATGCGTTTCGTGACTGTGGTTTTTTCTATAATTGGAATATTTGAACCAGACAGTTTAGTTACATCATCCCAAGAGATTTCATTGGGAAGTGGACCTGAATTTCCTGCAACTCTAATTGGAAACGCTCGCAAAGTCATTATTACATTTTTTACATCAAAGGGACTTAAACCTGTTTCGGAAAGGAAAGCTGCGGCTGATGTATCTCTAGATGTTACAAAAGGATAATTGGGAGAGTGCAGTAGCGATAATCCAAAACCTTGCGTTCCCTCAATTATTACTTCATGATTCTTTCGTAACTCTGATCTCAAAAAATCAGTCGTATCACACAAATATGGTTGCACTTCGGCACAATTCTGGGCAAGTAAGGTGGTTGAATCCCTTCTAATACGAGAAATCACAGCCATGCCTGTTCCACTTTCGGTGGAACCGATATTTTGATTCAAGCAAGCTTCCTTTTCAGCAAATACATTGTTTTTGCCGATTATTACAGCATTTGGATGGATTTTTAATTGATTGCGTCCAATCCCACTTTTCGTTATCTCTTCTTTAAGAATTTCTAAATCGATGTATGAACCGGCAGGTAAAACGCATGTAACACCATCAAGTACAGAGGCAACAGGAAGAATTTGAAACGAAAGGGTTTTACCGGTACTATCTACAATAGTATGACCAGAATTTGGTCCTCCAACACGTATAGCTGTTGATACTTGTAGACTTTTTGAAAAGAAATATGTAGTTTTACCTTTTCCTTCCGAACCCCATTGTCCTCCAAAAACTATGCTAACGCCCATGATTACCTCCTAATATTTAAATCTGATAATATTTTTTCTATACTAGCATATAACGTATCAATCGTTGTATTGTTATTAACTATGTAATCCGCCACACCTCTAAGTGATTCGATTTCCTCTTCGGCAACATGATCTATACATTGTTCATAATTTCCATATGGATATCTTTCAGAACACACTTTCCTATCTGTATCAATGAAAATAAGATGAAAATTCGAAAAGCAATTCTCTTTCCAATATGTGTAATCTTCAAAATGCCGCATTCCATCAATAACAACAAAAGAATTTCCGGATACTCTTGAATTAACCTTCATATTTAATTCATATTGAAAATTGCCTAAATAAACGTTCTTACCATATTCTTGCAAAGACTCCCGATTAACACTTGTTCCATTTGCTTTAAGATTTTCTGATAGTATTTGTGAGTATCTGCAATAAGAAAAGTGGTGCTCACGCTTCAAATATTCCGAAGCAGTAGTTTTTCCGGCAGATATATTTCCTGAAAAGCCTATTACTAGATTAAAATTATCTTTCCTTTTCTGAACTGACGGTACAATCATGTCATTTTCTTCTGGTATGCCAATTGGTTCGAAATAACCATCAATAAAGAATTTACCAACTAAAGCAGCAGTAATAGCATCCAGTTCATCATGAATAACGTTCCTAGTTTCAAAATCCCCGTGTATACCTATTCGAACTAATCCGGTTTTTAACAAATCCAGATCTGTCCTCTTTCGAGGGATTTGTAGTATATCTTGAGCAGCACCGGGGAAACACTCAATAACAGGATATCCCATTTTCCTTAGTTTCATGCTCAGATTCATTCCACGCTTGGTTAATTCCTGCATGGAATTAATGAGTGCCGGATAGGAATTTACCCCGCGTCGTTTAAGCTCACGTTCACAATACCTGGTGATACCAAATTCTTCACGCATAGGATCGTCATCATAAACTGAAGTGCGTCCCTTTGGAAGTGAAAGAGGGGCGTCAATGGATACTATATCAGGATTGTGCTTTTTTATGAATGATATAATCTCCTCATCATAAGTGACACATGTTGTTTTAGCATTATTTCCTTGTAAAACAGAAATGCCAGTATGACTAGTTTTATTGATTACTCCAGCTAAATCAATGCCAACAATACAATACTTAGAAGATTTTTCTAATTTACTGATATCAAATATCTTGGAGTTTATCTTCCTACGAATCTTTTTATTTGATTCCTCCGACGGATATTTTTTAGGCGAACTATACTCCTTGAAAAAGCGATTAGGCTTTCCTATTTGAGGAATTAACTTTCCATAAATATAATTGAAAAAAACATAGTCAAATATGTACATCATTCCGCACACATCATGACAATTATATAAAATCAAAGAGTTTAACGCGTCGTTTTCACCAAACAAAAATTTATACCAAAGATAAACAGCTTCTTTACCATCACAACCATGTATCTCATCGGGACGAGTATAGCCTACTATATTTTCTATCTCTTTTTGTCCTCCGGTTAGTTTGAATCGTCTGCAAAAAGGACACAAATCCAAATGCGGTTTATCTTTAATTTTTAATTCAGGAAATAACAAATCAATGAACTTAAGATCAAATCTTTGTCCATTAAAGGTAATGATCATCTTTGAAGAATTAATAACTTTAAAAAAACGATCGGGGTTTGTTCCAACAAGCCAATAATCATATTTACCGTTTTTTATCCAGCCTATCATTGTAATGTAATGATAAACATGACTTAAACCGGTAGTTTCAATATCAAGAAACACGACATCATCAGGAACAGAATAGGCTATTCGATAAAGGTCTTTTTTCCCAGACTTCTTTTCAAACATCTCAGCTATTCTGTCAATATCTTGACCTTTATTGGACAATATTTCATCAATTTCTTCAGTCTGTGGATTTTCAAAGAAAGATAATTGATGATCTAACGAGTTATAAAGATCATCCAGTGTATATACGCCCTCGTTCCAATACTGAAGCTCTTTTTGGGCAGAAATATCAGATACCTGTATTAATGACGAATATAACAATGTATCTTTATAATTCATTATTTTCTCCTTACTAAATTGGTAATGTCGAACACTTAAGCATACTTCTGAGTACATCAGTTAATATATCGCTACTAAAAACATATATGACTCAGTGCCCTTCACACCACCAGTGCAATGCGTTCCCTGAGCGCTAATACACCGTTCATGAAGATTATACGAATAACGTAAAATCAAAACAAGGAAAAATTAAATAAATTTAAAATTATATTTATTATAATTAAATAAAGAAGACTTAACAAGTGAAGGCGATTTTATGCTCCAGCAAGACCTTGACTGCTCCGAACATTAGTTTAGTGTATTGATTCTTGTTGCCTTGGATGTTATTCAATTCGTCTCCGTCTATTGCAGCTCTTCAGTTAACTGAATAGTTAATACCTCCTCAGAATCCACTTGTTTCTTATTACCATATGAATCTATGCTATAAACTGGAGTTATAACTCTTCTTATAGCACTCTCCTCAATTCCAGCAAAAGAAACCAAATCCAATAACTCCTTGAACTTAACATCTAGAGCACTGAATTCATCGGAATTGCTAGCATTTTCAACCGTGATAAGGTTCGCTGAAGGATATAAACCATCACGGAACAAATAAACATTATTTTGCTTCCCATCATAAATTACTTGTTTTGTCAAATATGTTCTATACTCTTCTTGCTGTCGGTATTCCAAATAACAAGGGGAATAATAATAGCTGGCTTTAGCATCATCCAACATACATAACGCGGTCAATAATTTAGTCACTTGTCTCTTCCTAAAAGTTGAAGGCCACATGACAGTCAAGTCTTTGCAGAATGCAAATGCAGTATGATTGAAACTAACAATCGATTCAGGAAGAACGATTTTCTTCAAACTAGTGCAAAATGCAAAGGCAAGATAATAGATCTCCTGGACACTGCTCAAAAAAACAACACTTGATAGATTCTCACATTTTCGAAATGCAGAAAGATCTATTGTATTTGCTCCAATATTCACACTCTTAAGATTATTACAATATGAAAATGCACCAACTGAAACAATACTAACCGACGATGGTATATCTACGCTTTCAAGACCGCTACGCGAAAAAGCCTCTGGTCCAATGATATTTAACGTTCTGGGTAATTCTATGTTTCGAAGATTCTCACATTGATAAAATGCTTTTTCCCCAATTTCAATTAGTGAATCAGGTATTGATACAGATGTAATCGTTGTGCAGCCTGAAAATACATTCTCCCCAATCATTAAAACATCACTTGGAATAACAACATTCGTTGCAACACCCTTATATTTCGTTAATACTCCGTTAACTATCTCAAATTCGTTATTAAAACAAACTTTTTTCTTTAATTTATTAGCGGATATCTGATTTTGTATTGAACGATACGCTATGAATTTCCCAAGAATAAAATTAGTATCACAGGCTAAACAGGTAGCAGACTCCTGACTAGTGTACACCTTGAGGTTCGCAGAACAAAAAGGACATTTTATTTGAACTTTAGACATGTTTTCCCTATTTCTATAATCAGATACTAATAGTCTTTCGCGAATTTAATAAATCATATCATAAAACTTGCCCCTCACTCAAATCCTGCAGGATTCTTTTCGTTGTATTCGAAGAATAATGTCTTGCTGGGATCCACCAAATAGTGTCTTTGCCATTTGGACCGTGACGTTTTTAGCTAGGTAGAGATATGGGTGGGTTCTACCACAATGGTTCCATATGAATCAACAGGAACTGTCAAATGGATCTGTCCAGCCTAAAAGTAATAGATACGCATATAACGGCCTTCTGTCAGTGGGATTATCTCGTTGTTTTTGTCGAGCCAGGCAAAGTGGATCTCATCTGCTTCAACCCAGTTATAGTCTGTGCCCTTAACCAGTTCATCCGAGCTAAGATCATCTTCAATATCACACCACAGCAAGGTATTATCAGTTGTCGGTCTGACTTTAGTACCCATGACCCATTGGCTTTCATCAGCTGCAAAAAAGTAGTCTCTTTACGCCAAGAAATTTCAGCACAACACCTTCGTCATCAGAGTCATACCGGCGTGATCATATAATCATGCAGAGCACAGAATATATCTAATACCTCTGAACAATACTTCTCATCTTTCAGGATTTTGTACCAGGTTTCTTTCATGCCATTCACAGCCATTCCTTCATTTCTCTACTACGCTCACGCGCTTTTCAAGCCTCTCTTACTCCCCCTTCTCCACCGCCACAATCGGGATGTCCCCCACAAAGGCGAAGGTGCAGAATGTGCCGTTATCGGAATCTGAGAGATCAACACCAAAATAGGCGTCGTTTCTGTAGCCGTAATAATAGCCGTAATCTTTCTTCTCAGAAGGGTCTTGCAAGTGAACGCTCCAGTGGCCGTAGCCGTCATAGTCGGCTGATTCGATCTTGAGT
>JAEEGL016534529.1_pt1 | contig 11911 bp, 11 predicted proteins | sample 9134231 | NCBI WGS metagenome assembly JAEEGL01 (sample SAMN16246548, study PRJNA631951) | gut metagenome | biome: gut microbiome; feature: rumen; material: fiber-attached | host: Bos | place: Iran: Karaj | collected 2018-10 | reverse complement strand
TAAACGGCACGGCCACGGTGACGATCTCCTCCGCAAAAAACGGCGTCGCTGCCAAGGATGACCTGAAGATCACGGGCGGCCATTACATCATCAAGGCGCAGAGCAAGTGCTTTGAAGCCAACGACTCCATCCGCGTTTCCGGCGGTACCTTCGAGCTGAGCGCGGGCACGGACGCCCTGCACAGCGAAAGCGACGATGAGGACAAGGGCTATATCTACATTTCGGGCGGCAGCTTCACCATCAAGGCGGGCGACGACGGCATCCACGCAAGCTCCATCGTGCAGATCGACGGCGGCAGCATCACCATTACCGCCGGTGAAGGCATCGAGGGCACTTTCATCCGCTTAAACGACGGCACGGTCACCATCAACGCCACCGACGACGGCATCAACGCCGCGCAAAAAATCCGCACGCTGACCCCCACCGTGGAGATCAACGGCGGCGCCCTCACCGTGAGCGTATCGCAGGGCGACACCGACTGCATCGACTCCAACGGCGACATCATCATCAACGGCGGCACCGTCTACTGCACCGGCAACTCGACCTTCGACTACGACGGCAGCGGCGTCATCAACGGCGGCTCCGTCTACGCAAACGGCTCGCAGATCACCACGCTCCCTAACCAGTTCATGGGCGGCATGGGCGGCCAAGGCGGCTGGGGCGGCCAAGGCGGCAAGGGCAGTCAAGGCAGTCAGGGCGGCGGCTGGGGCGGCCAAGGCGGCTGGGGCTGGGGCGGCCGCGGCAGATAACCCCAAACCGACCAAATCAAACCAAAATGGGCTGTTACAGAAAAAACACTGTAACAGCCTTGTTTTTACAGCCACATAATTATTTTTTGATTTGCAGCACGCCTTGCGTCTTCTCAGACCGGGGGGAGGGCGATGGGCTCGCTGAGCAATTGCAGGCTTCGCGGCAGGTCGACCAGGATCTCCGGCAGCTTTTTGAGCGCTTCGCTGCGGGCGGTGGCCAGAATGTGGGGCAGCGCCCTTTGCGCCACGGCGCGGTCGAGGGCATTGAGCTTATCCTCGGTCATCAGCGGGCAGACCGCCGCGCAGTATTGATACATATCGCTGAGCGCTCTGGGGGTGATGCGCACGCCGACCTCGCCCAGACGCTGTAAGAGCAGCTCCATGCGGGACTTGATCTCCGCAGGCACATCGCCGGGGGAGAGGAACACGCGGCGCACGCTCTCGAGGGAAGGCGCCTTGTCCGCGTCCGGGATCGTCATGGCGCCGCGCCAGGTATTGCCTTCGGGCAGGCGCAGGCGGATAAAGAAGGCGCGGTCGAGCAGGCGGGACTGCAGCGGATAGCCGATCTGGTCGTCAAGACAGGTCATCATCAGCGTAATGCCCTGCTGTCTGGCCTCGTCCGCAAAGCCCATCAGCCCGCGCGACTGATCGGGCACTTCCTTCATATTGATATCCTCCAGCAGCATAAAGCGCTGGGTGAGGCCGTCATTCAGCTTCAATTGCTCGCGGAAGCCCACGGACTTTTTAACATCCTCGTTGTCGCTCTCCAACCGCACAAAGCGCCAGGCGCCCTTTTGCCTTAGACCAAGCGCGCCGGCCAGTGCGTGGGCGGTGTAGCTCTTGCCGCAGCCGGTGGGGCCGGAGAAGATGACGACGCTGCCGATGGCAAGGCAGGCCAGATAGTTGAGCGCCTCGTCGTTGCTCAGCTCGCGGCCGCCCGCCTCAAAGGCGCGGCGCAGGTCGCTGATCATCTGCGCGCCCGTCGGCTCACATACAGTGGGCGTGCCGGTAAACTCGTCCACGTCGATGTTCTCCTCGCTCTTGAGCAGCGCGGCGGCCTTGGTGAACATGGCAAACTTTAAAAATTCGGTGTCGAGCTTGAGCTTGGCTTCGCGGTTGAACAGCTTTTCGGCCTCGGCCTGCGCCTGACGCGCACTCTGCGCTGCGCGCTCGCGGCTGACGCACTCGTCCTTTAACTGCTGCTCGCGCTTTTCCAGCTCGGCGATCTCCTTGGCGTGGGCTGTGCGGGTCTCCTCCATAAGCTCGCTGCGCTGACGGATGCGGTCGCTCTTGAGCTTGTCGATGTCGTGCAGCAGCTCCAGCTTTTCGGCCTCGAGGCGGTTCAGCTCTTCCTCGCTTTTGACCTTGCCGCTTGTGACGGGGGTGTTGACGCTCAACAGGGACTCGATGTTTTCCAGCTTGGCAAGCTCGCGGATCAGCGCCTGCCTGCCTTCAGGAATGAGCCAGGCTTCGCTGATGGCCTGCTTTGCGCGCTCGACGGGGCTGGTGAGGGGGCTGGAGGCCGCGCCGCCCGAAACCGCCGCGCCCAGATGCTCCAGGCGCGACTGCCGCCAGCGATAATCCACGATTTCGCTCAGCGACCTGCCCCGGCGGGGATTGAGGCCGAGCATGCCCTCCGCGCCGTGCGCACCTGCGCGCTCCGGCAGCTCCTCTTCTTCGGCGACTTCATTGCGCGTGTGTCTGCGGGGAGCGGGTTCATTGGCAGGCCTGTGATCGGGCGCGCTTTCGGGCGCCCTGGCTTCGGGCGCGGCGGGCTTTGCGGGCGCGTTCATGGCCGGCTGCCTGTCCGCCGGGGCGGGCGCGCTCTCCGCCTTTGCGGGAAGCGCTTCTTCCGCGACCGGGTTGGCGGCGGCCGAGTCCTTCTGCACGGGCGGCTGTGCGTTTGCCACGGGCACGGGCAGGGGCATGTACGCCTGCTCGAGGCGGGCGGCCTTTTGCTCGGCGGACTCGCTTGCAGCCGGCACGACGCTCTTGTGGCGGTTTTTGAGAGCGGCGGAAACGTATAATTCCACCTCTTCGCCGCCCCGCCGCAGGGTGATGATGTCTTCCTGTTCAAAATCGCGCGGCTCGTTAAACTGATCCGCCGCAAATTCATAGATCACCCTGTCCGGCGTAAGCTCGGGGATGTAGGGGCCGCGAAGGCCGTGCGCGTCCTGCAAAAGCACCTTCGCGGTCAGCGCCTGCCTGCCCTTGCCGCTCTCGGCCGAGCGGAACACCTGCATGACCTCCAGGTCGCCGCAGGCGCGAATGACGTCGGAATAGACAATGTTGCGGTTAAACTCGCCGTTTTGCTGGGAATAGTTTTTGTTGGGACGGATTTTTTCGTTTTCGCCGGGATGCGCCGTCAGATCGAGCAGGCAGTAGCCGCCCAGCGTGCGCATGCGGGATTTAAAGCGCATGGCGTCGTTTTTGTCGGGCACGATGCGAATGCCGCCCTCGTCGCCGTACTCCGCCTGTATGCCGGTGGCGTCGACAGCCTGTCCGTCTTCCAGGGTTAAAACGGGTTTGATTCTGAAATACGATCGCTGGGGATTGTCCTCTTCCAGTTCACAAAGCGTGATTTTTCCGGGCAAACTCATTTGGGGCCTCCACACATAAAATTTAGGCGATTTTCATATAAAAAATGTACACCCATTTCTACAACTATATTATATATTCGAATCTCTTTTACGTCAACGAAAAAATTTTTCTTTCTTCTCCAATTTTTGTGATTTATATATGGAATTTTTCACTACTTTAGGTTATAATAATGTTTGACACAAATTTTTGCTTCAGGAAAGGGGCATACGCATATGAGAAGTAAACGAATGATCGCCATGCTGCTGGCAGGCGGCCAGGGCTCCCGCTTGGGACTGCTTACCCGTGTTATGGCCAAGCCCGCCGTGCCTTTCGGCGGTCGGTACCGCATTATCGACTTCCCGCTGAGCAACTGCACAAACTCCGGCATCGACACCGTGGGTGTGCTTACGCAGTATCAGCCGCTGGAACTCAACAGCTACATCGGCTCCGGCGCCAGCTGGGATCTGGACTTAAACGGCGGCGGCGTGTATGTGCTGCCCCCTTACGTGCAGGGCAGCGAAGGGCGCTGGTATTCCGGCACCGCCAATGCCATCTATCAGAACCTGAGCTTTATCGAGCAGTACGATCCCGAATACGTGCTCATTCTCTCGGGCGACCACATCTATAAAATGGACTACAGCCGCATGCTGGACAGCCACATCAAAAATCAGGCGGACCTCACCATCGCCGTGCGCCCCGTTCCCTGGAAGGACGCGCCCAGCTTTGGCATCATGAACACGCAGGACGACGGGCGCATATTCGAGTTTGAAGAAAAGCCCAAGCAGCCCAAGAGCAACCTGGCCTCCATGGGCGTGTACATCTTTACCTACTCCCTGCTGAAAAAGTATCTGACAGAGGACAACGACGACCCGAACAGCAAAAACGATTTCGGCAAAAACATCATTCCCAAAATGCTGGGTGACGGCAAGCGCCTGTTTGCCTATTCGTTTGAAGACTACTGGAAGGACGTGGGCACCATCGCCTCGCTGTGGGAGGCACACATGGATCTGCTCAAAAATCCGCCGGACGTCGACCTCAATGACCGCAGGTGGCCGATCTTCGCCAAGAGCCCCGTCATGCCCCCGCATCTGGTGGGCGAGAAGGGCTGCGTGGAAAACAGCATGATCACCGAGGGCTGTGAAATCTACGGCTCAGTCAGCGGCAGCGTCCTGAGCGCCGGCGTCATCATCGAGGAGGGCGCGAAGGTCATCGACAGCGCCATCATGCCCCACTGCGTCATCAAAAAGGGCAGCGTGATCATTCGCTCGATCATCGCCGAGCAGACGACCATCGGCGAAAACTGCGTCGTGGGCGAGGAAAACGGCGATATCGCACTGGTCGGCCAGGGCACGACCCTGCCGGACGGCTATAAGGTAGCCGCCGGTACGCAGGTCAACAACGAAACCTTGGGGGAGGGCAAATAAAATGAAAGAGACAATGGCGATCTTCTATACCTCAAAGGATGAATTCAGCATGAGGGAACTGTCCTCCAACCGTTCCGTTACCGCCATCCCCGTGGCCGCCCGCTACAGGCTGGTGGACTTTCAATTGTCCAACCTCGTCAACAGCGGCATCCGCAAGGTGGGCGTGCTCATGCAGGGCAGATACAATTCCCTGATGGATCATCTGGGCAGCGGCAAGGAATGGAACCTGCACACGCGCTCCAACGGTATGCATATCCTGCCGCCCAGCCACACCGGCGAGAGCGTGGGGTATCTGGGGGTATTGGACGGCATCCGCGCCAACATCGACTTTTTGCGCCGCTCCAATCAGGATTACGTGCTCATCGTCGGCGGCCGCATGGTCTACAATACCACCTACAACGACATGATCAAAAAGCACGAGGAGAGCGGCGCGGATGTGACGCTGATGTACACGCGCTTTGATCCCGTGGCGTTTGACTTTTCCTCTTCCTCCGGCGACGTGCGCGCTTTCGTGGGCGTCAATGACGAAGGACAGATCACCGACATGGAGATCAATCCCAACGTCGTTTCCTTCCACAATATCCTCATGGACGTGGTGCTCATCAAGCGCACGCTGCTGATGCATTTAAGCGATATGGCGGCCTCCAGAGGCTATCATGAACTGTACGAGAGCATCATCCGTCCCGGCATCATGGACAAGAGCATGAAGGTCATGGGCTGTGAGTTCAAGGGCTATTGCCGTCGTATGGAGACGATCAACAGCTTCTACACCTTCAACATGGATCTGCTCAAGCCCGAGGTACGCCAGGAGCTCTTTGGCAAGAACCCCATCTTCACCAAGACCCGCGACGACGCGCCCACCAAGTATCTGCCCGGCGCCAAGGTTAAAAATACCCTGATCGCCGACGGCTGCGAGATCGAGGGTGAGGTCGAGGACAGCGTGCTCTTCCGCGGCGTCAAGGTATGTAAGGGCGCGAAGATCAAGGGCGCGATCATCATGCAGGACGGCTACATCGGCGAAGACAGTGAACTGGAAAACGTGATCCTCGACAAGGACGTCACCGTGCTTCGCGGCGGCAGAATGGTGGCCCCCAAGCAGTACCCGGTGGTGCTGGGAAAGAACGTGACAATTTAAATCAGGAAGGCCTTTGTGTCAACGGCAGAGGCTGAAAGCAAACGCATCCCAAAAGCATTCCTGGCCGTGACAATGCCAACAACCCAGGAAAAACGCACCGCCCAAAAGCCTTTCCCTCCGGCGCAGCTTTTTGGCGCAGCATGACCGGACAGGTACGCAGACCGCGGCATGATTTTAAATACATGGCCTGTCACGCTCAGGCGCCAAAAGCAGTTTGGCAATTGCATTGCCGACTTTTACGCCGCGTCGGCTTGTCATGGGGCCCGAACCTTCGCAGGGACATTGTCAGGCAAACCGGTATTCGATTTGCACAGGAATGCTTTTTGCAAAGCCTTTCTGTGAGGGGTGAAGGATTCGGTTCGGCAGAAGACACCGATACAACAGAAGGAGCGACCTCATCCGTCAGTCCTTGGGCTGACAGCTTCCCCGGAGGAGAAGCCTTTTGAGAAGCTCCGCGCCGGTGCTCAAATAAACACACGACCCGTCCTTACACTCCTGATTTCAATAACATAAAGGAGAGATCATACCATGAAAGTATTATTCGCGGCATCCGAGGGCATGCCCTTCGTCAAGACCGGCGGTCTTGCGGACGTGATCGGCGCGCTGCCCAAAGAAATGAGCAAAAAAGGCGTGGACATCCGCGTGATTCTGCCCCTGTACCGGGCCATTGACGCGGGGTACCGCAGCAAAATGGAGCATATGCTCTATTTCTACATCAACCTCGGCTGGCGTCGTCAGTACGTGGGCATCGAAAAGCTGGAGCAGGACGGCGTCACGTTCTACTTTGTGGACAATGAGCAGTATTTCGGGCGCGACTACATCTACGGTCGCGGCGGCGACGAGGGCGAACGCTACGCCTATTTCTGCAAGGCCGTGCTGGAGGCGCTGCCCAAGATCGACTTCATTCCCGACGTCATCCATTGCCATGACTGGCAGACCGGCCTCATTCCCACGCTCTATCAGGCGCAGTACAAGCAATTGCCCCTGTATAAGGACATTAAGACCGTCTTTACCATCCATAACCTGCAGTTCCAGGGCATTTATCCCATCGATGCCACGGAGGAATTGCTCTCTCTGGGCTCCTGGGCGTACACCAGCGACAACCTCGAATTCTATGGCCAGGCCTCCTTCATAAAGGGCGGCCTCGTGCACGCCGACCGCATCACCACCGTTTCGCCCACCTATGCGCAGGAGATCCTCTCGCCTTACTACGGCGAACGCATGGACGGCCTGCTCCGCGCGCGTCAGGACGTGCTCAGCGGCATCTTGAACGGCATCGACATGATCGAATACGATCCCGAGCACGATCCGCTGATCGAGAGCAACTACACCGCTGCCACCTTTGAAAACAAAAAGCCCAACAAGACCGCCCTGCAAAAGGAGCTCGGCCTTGAGGTGGACGACAGCGTGCCGCTGATCGCCATGGTCACGCGCCTGTCGAGCCAAAAGGGTCTGGATCTGGTGGAGCGCGTGCTCGACGGCATCATGAACACGGGCGCGCAGTTTGTGGTACTGGGCATGGGCGAGAGCAAGTACATGGATCTTTTCGGCTGGGCGCAGTGGAAGTATTCCGGCAAGCTCGCCGCCTGCTTCCAGATGAACCACCGTCTGGCGCACCGCATCTACGCGGCCAGCGATCTGTTCCTGATGCCCTCCATGTTCGAGCCCTGCGGCTTAAGCCAGCTCATCAGCCTGCGATACGGCACGCTGCCCATCGTGCGCGAGACCGGCGGCCTGAGAGACACGGTGCTGGCCTACAACGAGTTTACGGGCGAGGGCAACGGCTTCAGCTTCTTTAACTACAACGCGCACGACATGCTCTACGTGATCGAGCACGCCGTGGCCATGTACAAGGAAAACCGTCCCCTGTTTGAAAAGCTGGCTAAGCGCGCCATGGGCGGCGAATACGGCTGGGACAAGAGCGCGGCGCAGTACATCAAGCTTTACGAAAAGCTGACGGGCGTGGAAAACGACGATCCTATCGTGGTCGAGGTGGCAAAGCCCGAAAAGAAGAGCGCCGCTCCAAAGACGGAGAAGGCTGAAAAGAAGCCCGCTGAAAAGAAGCCCGCCGCAAAGAAGACAACCAAAAAGGCCGCACCCAAGGCGGAGGAAAAGCCCGGTGAGGAAGCGCCTAAAAAGCGCACCCGCAAGCCCAAGGCCGAATAACGCCCGGCTTTGCAGGAGTATCATTAAAAAATAACCGATTGTGTTATTTTTGCACCAAAATACTTGTAAAATGGTTGGTTTTGCGTTATACTTAGCACGTATTCCGCAAACGGAACAAATGTAAAGTGAAAGGATGTACAATCATGGATATTCAGAAGACTATTACCGATCTCGTCAAAAAAATCGGCGGCGACAACAATCTGCTCGGCAAGTTTAAGAGCGATCCCATCGGCACCGTAAAGAGCCTGCTGGGCAACATCGACCTCGACTCCGGCGCTCTGAAGAGCATCGTGGACGGCGTCAAGGCCAAGCTGAACCTCGACGGCGCTGCCAAGGAAGCCACCGGTTTCCTGGCCAAGCTCAAGAAGCTTTTCTGCAAGAAGTAATAGCTTATAAGCAAAAAGAACGGTCGCTTCCAAAACGGGCGACCGTTCTTTTTAATCGGCTTAATCTGCGAAATCAAGGCGCCGCAGGCAGTTTGGCGCTTTTGTTTTATGAATCCTTTTCACCAAACAGGCTGAAAAGCGCGTTTACGACAGCGCAAAGAGCCAAGATCAATATCAGCAGCTTGGTGCCATCATTATTGATAAACTCCATGGCGTTGTTGATGCGGTCGATCACATAAAACACAAGGTACATCAGCGCCAATATGATCGCCAGGTGGTTTAAAACGCAGCGAAGGATGGCTGCATGGGATGTCTTTGCGCGCCTTTTCGCAAAGGCGGGCGCGCTTTTGCTTTTTGCGCCGGCGGCGGATTTTGCCTTGACGCCGCCCTGCGCCTTTGTGCTTACGGCGCTGTTTTGATATTTGAGGGCGCGGTCAGCCGCCGGGGAGTGTTCCCTTGCGCGCGTTTGACCGCTTTGATTCATTGTTTTTTTGGGCGAAACCTCTACCGAATGCGTGCTTTCGCCGATCCTTTTTGTCACGCTCGCGCCTCTGCGCGCGCTTTGCGGGGCTTCCTTGCCCAGAATGTCCGCAGCCTTGCTCATTGCAACCCCTCCGTAGGTTCACCTAAAATCACCGCGTCGCTGATTTTGCGGCCGCCCTCGTAGGGCTTGGAGACGATCTCGCCCTGCCACCAGAGCGAGGAGCTTTCGCCGCCGTCGAGGTTGTAGGCCTGCTTGCAGCCGAGGGAGGACATGAATTTGCTCAGCTCCGACATGCTGAAGCCGCGCGAAATCTCGCTTCTGCCGTCCACCACCACAAAGCAATAATGACCGGGCTCGTAATAGCCGATGGCCGTGCGGGGATTGGGCTTGAGCACCGCATCCGTGGCATTGAATTTGCTCAGCGGCTTGCCCTCGTCGTCCAGAAGCTTAGGGCCAAAGCTCCAGGCGATATACGCGCCGTCCTTGATCAGCTTCTCGCCGTCCCATTCCTTGCTGTAATAGGTGCGCATCGTGCCGTCCCAGTTGATGGCGCAGGCGTCAAAGGAAGAGTGCGAGGAGCGATACACGTGTCCCTCGCGCACGACGATGCCGTAATTGCGCATGGAGGCAAAGTCGCCGTTGATCGCCGTGATCGCGCCTTGGCGCAGGGCGATGTCGTTGAGCCATTCATATTCGCCCTTGGCAAAGTTGTCGTGGGCAAAACCCGTGCGCAGACAGCTGATGTCGCTGATGTAAAAATCCGTTACATAGACGGTGCAGGTGCGCCCGTCGATCGTCGGCCGCGTGCGCGTGAGGGTGACGTTGAGGTTTGCGCTTTTGTAATAATAGTCGTCCGTCTCCGTGCGGCCGCTCTCCACCGCGCCGTCGGTAAAATAATCCCTGTACTTTACGCGGAACGAGCCGATCTCGTCCATTTCCGGCGAATAGACAAAGGGCGTGGGCGTGACGGCAGCGGGGGTCGTTTGAGCCGCAGACGCGACGGGCGTAGCCTCCTGCGTCGCCCCGGGCGTCGCCGAGGCTTCCGGCGTCGCAAGCACGGCGCGCGTGGAACGCGCCACGATGATGTTATCGTCCGGGATGGCGCGCGTGGGACGCGCCACGATGATGTTATCGTCCGGGATGGCGCGGGGACGCACATGGTGAAAATAGGCAAAGATCACCAGCGCAACGCCGGTTAGCAAAACGTCCAGCATCAGGGAAACGAGGACTTTGCGCCATTTGGGCGCAGCGGTGTTTTTGCGCCGGTTCGGCGCAGGATTGGTGGGCATGAAACGCTCCTTAAAACAAAAATAATACGCGCGGTCGGCATTATTATACACATCCCGACCGCGCGTGTCAAATCCATCTTTGGCCTGATGCCATTTACCGAAATGAAATCAGGGCGCGTTTTCATCCGGCGTCCGGAAATATCAATCGGCCTTGGAGCTGTCCTGCATTTGCTTTAGCGCCCTTTTCAGCTTTTCCGGCACGGGAAGCCCCAGACGCGCCGCGTTTTCGGCTATGGAGAGCGCCTCGTTGCTCAGATAAAAGCCGATCACCGCCCCGCGCAGGGCGCCGCCAAGCCCCGGCGCGCCCGCGTCCAGCGCCGTGCCTGCGCCCACGAGGATCAATATCAGCGCCTTTTTGGCGATGCCCTTAAAGCCGATTTCGGAGGAGAGACGCTTTTCAATATAAGCCGACATCAGTCCCGTCAGATAATCCAGCGCCATCATGATCAAAAGCGCCTTCATCAGTGCGTCCATGCCGCCCACAAAGCGGCAAAAATACGCGCCCGCCACCGCAGCGCCCGATTGCAGCGCGCGCCACAGGCGCAGCAGATTTTTGTATTCCATGAAACCCTCCTTTGCCGTGCGCTATGCCCAAAAGAGAAAGAACATCTTGCGCTCCTTCATGAAGTCTCCGGTTTTCTGCCGCGTGCGTTTGCTCGAGGCAGGGTCGTTGCAATACACATAGCCGTCCTCGATGCGCTTAACGCAGATGTAGTGTCCGCCCTTCGTCCAGTAGCCCTTGCCCATGCCGGCCACCGCCAGTCCGCCTTCATCAAGGCAGCTTTTCAGCCTGTCCCAAGAGCTGCTGCGTTCATACGCGCAAAAGGCGTACTCCTTTGCCGCGTGGTCAAAAAAGCGCCACGCCGTGCCGCTGTCGTAGGTGCGGTCGCCCCAAAGCAGCGCCTTTTCACAAAGCACGGGCGGCGTGACCGTTTCATCCCGCGTCGCTGCCACGATGTCCGCCATGGCGGTGGGACCGCAGCCCGAGGTGCGGATGGTCTGCTTTTTGTCGCCGTGGGTGGAATAGAGCTTGCCCGACCAGCGCGGGTCGTATTGCTTAAAGTCCTTTGGTTCCGTGCGCGTCGCTGTTTTTTCCTCCTCCGGCTCGATTGCCAGCGTTTCCTTTAAAAGACGCGCCCAGCTGCACCGCCCGACGATGCCGTCCGCGGTGAGGGCGCGCTTATTCTGCCAGTCTTTTACAAAGGAAGCAAAGCCCTCGTCATAGAAGGGGGTTTTATCCCCGTATCCCATCAGCGCCTTGCACAGGGACACATGCACGTTTTTGTCGTTTGCGCGAATCACAGGCATCATATTGATCGCCCCCTAACAGATCGCGCACACCGGCGCGACATAGCCCGCATTGTCGGCATAATAGCTCGCCATCCCCGAGGAGGGAGAGACATAGCCATTATTGAGCAAGCGGCGCAGCGCGTAATCGTTTGAGAGGTTTGCGCTGCGCAAAAGCAGTATACGCGGCCCCCCGTCCGCCAAGTCCTTTATTTTAAAGCAGTCAAAGCTGTGACCGGAACCGGAGCCCACATAGCCGTCGGCTTCCTGCATGCCCATGGCTTTCGGGCGGAAAGGCCGTCGGCTTGTTTGTAAGCTCATTCCAGTCGCTTGAACCCTTTTCGCCGCGAAGCGAGGGCGTGGTATAGCTCGTCCCGTCGCTGAACAGGAGCGTCAGCGTATCGTCCCGGC
>JAEEGL016021733.1_pt1 | contig 11911 bp, 19 predicted proteins | sample 9134231 | NCBI WGS metagenome assembly JAEEGL01 (sample SAMN16246548, study PRJNA631951) | gut metagenome | biome: gut microbiome; feature: rumen; material: fiber-attached | host: Bos | place: Iran: Karaj | collected 2018-10 | reverse complement strand
TTGTATGAACTTGTTCTGGCTGTGATCATCGGGATTGTTTCACTCTATCTGCTCAAAAAAAACAAACCTACCAAAGCAGGTGAGCTATGGAACGAAAAATGGTCAAATATCTGAAACGGAGGTAAAACATGCTGTTAACTTTCATTTATTCCATCATGGTGATCATTGTTCTGGGCTTTTTGTACAAAAAGATGATTGATTGGGAATATCCTCTTAAAATATCAAAAGCACAGGCAATTGTACCGGTAGGTCTTGGTATTTTATCCTTGCCGCTTTCTTTTGCAATTTTCTTTCTCATCGCATATATAGGCCGCAATGTGTTTGGGGTTTCACTTGGGGACGGACCGCTTCTTTTAGCCAGTTTCAACTCGGCTTTGTTTTCAGCCGCATTGAACGAAGAACTGGCAAAACTGATATTTGCTCTGATAGGAATTCTTATTTTCAGGAAAAGTATAAATAATGTATATGATTACATTTTGATCGGGGGAGCGGTTGGTTTTGGTTTTACCATCGTAGAATAATACATTTACGGTTCCGGAATCCTTGCTCTTATTCTGCGTGCGGTGACCATGACCGTTCATATGATGCTGGGATTTGTTATGGGAAGACATCTCGGACTGGCAAGGTATAACAAGGTTACGGGAAAGGGGTCGGTATGTAAGGAATATCTTCTTGCTTATCTTGTTCCTGTGGCCGTCCATACAATTTATGATACCTTAGCAGTAAACAAACTGTTAACTTCTAAGGATGAAACTACGGCTATCATCGGCGCTGTCATGGCTCTTACAGCATTAGTACTCACGTTTGCGCTTCAAGTGTATGTATTTAAGGGGCTGAAGAAGAATGCGGGAACACTGACTGCTCTTTCAGTTAATCAAAACTGCTGAAGAAGGAGTTTATGCATAAATAATGCATAAAGACTGTTTGCTTTTAATTTGCAACAACGATTATATCGCAAGTTAATTTGAATAAGCAAATCAGCTTTCAAGCAATCGGAAATGATTCTTGCGGAAATTTATGATTCCATCGCTCTGCATTTTTCCGAGTTCTTTTGAAAGGGCTGTGCGTTCGACGTTCAGATAGTCTGCAAGCTGCTGGCGGTCAAATGGAATGTCAAATTCTTTTGTGCCTCTCTGAAGGGAAACAGTGTTCAGATAGGACATGACACGGCCACGGATTGTTTTCGGAGAAGTATGAAAGCTTCTTCCGGACAGATGCAGATTCTTTCTGACGGATATGGAAAGAAGATTTGCAATCAATTCATTTGACCATGCATTGTTTAATGAAATAAGATGATTAAGGTTGTCGACCTTCAGAAAGAGGATCCGGCAGTTTTCATTTGCAATGACATCCACAAGCATTGTTTCATCTTCCAGCAAAGCATAGGTTTCTGCGAAGAACTGCCCGGATTCGACATGACTTAGGATAGTGCGGTTTCCCCAGATATCGTTGCTCTCGATAGTAACACTGCCTTCGAGAACGATCCCCATTCGGTCGGTAGAGGAGCCGGCCCGCATAATCGCAGAGCCTTTTCTGTATGATTTTTCAGTTGCATTAAGAGCATTCAACGTGCATGAAATGTATTGATCGCTCATTCCTTTGAATAACGGATTTTGGGATATCTGTACCGAGTGTGTGTTCATAATTGTATCTCCAGAAATATTTTCAAAATGTGGTTATAACCACATACTTTCGACTCAGATGATACTATAATGAGAGTCATAATACAAGATACGAAGGAGGAAAGCGTTATGGTAAGACAGATCATTCATATTGACGAGAGCAAGTGCAACGGCTGCGGGATATGTGCGTCGGCATGTCATGAAGGAGCCATTGATATCGTAGATGGTAAGGCAAAGCTTGTGAGAGAAAACTTCTGTGATGGATTTGGCGACTGCCTGCCAAACTGTCCGACCGGAGCGATCACGTTTGAAACAAGGGAAGCACCTGAATATGATGAAGCGGCTGTTGAGGCGGCAAAGAAGGCAAAGGAAGAAAAGAAGGAGAGTCAGGTCATGACAGACAGGGAAAAGGAAATGCAGAGAGAAATGATGGAGCACGCCGCACATGCAGGCGGTTGTCCCGGATCAAGATTCATGCAGTTTGACAGATCAGCAGAAGTGTCAGAAGGAAGCCCGGCTCCTGTAGGTGGATATGCAAGACCCGTATCGAGGCTTGGGCAGTGGCCGTGCCAGATCAAGTTATTACCGACGCAGGCACCATTCTATGACGGAGCTAAGCTCTTGATTGCCGCTGACTGTACAGCGTATGCCTATGCAAATATGCATGAGGATTTCATGAAGGCCAAGGTGACACTCATCGGATGCCCGAAACTGGATGATATTGATTATACGGACAAACTGGCTGAGATCATACGTGATAATGATATTAAAGGTGTGACGATCGTTCGTATGGAGGTTCCGTGCTGCGGAGGCCTGCAGAGAGCAGCGGAGAATGCTCTTAAGAACAGTGGTAAGTTCATCCCCTGGCAGGTGGTGACAATATCAAGGGATGGAAGGATTTTGGAGTGATCCCGGAGGAATGGGAGTTTATAACAAGACAGGAAAAGGCAGTAGAACTTAAGCATAGCGGACATAACTGTTGTCAGGCCGTACTCTGCGCCTATGCAGAGGAACTCTCACTAAAAGAAGAGGACCTGATGCGGATAGGTGCGGCATTCGGAGTCGGAATGGGATGCATGGAGGCAACTTGCGGTGCTTTATGTGGAGCAGAGATCATTCTTGGCATGAGGAAGTATGAGGGAAGACCTGTCCTAAGTGATGCTGCAGCATTACACAGGGCATTTGCCGAGAAGTGTGGTGCTTCTATTTGCAAGGACTTAAAGGGAAGAGACACCGGAATTGTTCTATGCGAATGCGATGATTGTGTGAGAAATGCGGTAGCAATTATGGAAGAATAATCCAATATCACGTTCTATCGCAGTATGACTCAATAAGCTGCAGTTTTACCCGCACAAAAACAGCCGGTTATCAGTATGGAGTATCCCTGAAAACCGGCTGTTTTTTATGTTCCCAATTCAATCGTATTGATCAGAATTCTACATACTTGTTTTCGGCTTTGCCGTTGATGACATAGTAGGCGCGGTGTTCTTCGAGGTTAAGATAGGTCTTAATAGTTCTTAACCTGCTTGGGAAATGTCCCTCGGCAAGCCAGGCCTGCCTGATCCTTTCATTGATATCCTCCATCAGGATCTGCTCGCCCGCTATCTCAAAGTATGTTTCCTGAGTGGCTGTCGATGCTTTGGCTGCAGATGACTTTTTGGCAGGAGCTTTTGTGGCTGCTTTTTTTTCTGAGTTCTCTGAAGCAGACTTCTTAGCCGGAGCCTTAGTGGGCTGTTTTTTGTCAGAAGCTTTTGTAGATGTCTTTCCGGAAGCCCTGCGGGTTGTCTTCTTTTCAGCAGGAGATTTAGAACCGGAACCGGTTGCTTCTTCAGCTGCTGCCTTGGTGTCAGTCGCGGCTGTTTCAACAGCGGATACGGCATCGTTCAAGGTGATGACTGCCTCATCCTTCGCTGCTGCCATTTCCTTTGCCTTTTGAGCAGGTGCTTTCTTTGAAGAAGAACGGGTTGTTGTGCTGCGTTTTGTCTTTTTTGCCTGTGCCATTGTTAAAATCTCCTCTTGAACAAAGTTTTGTTGCGAAGCAGCAAAACTTTGGGACCGGACGATTCTTTAGAATCGTTCGGCAATAATGAGAATGCGGAGCATTCTCTATCATTGTTATTTTGCTTCCGCAATATTACAGTACGCATTATAGAACGAATACGTGGAAGTGTCTATAGGTTTTTCACAGCATAGAATTTTTTGTAGAAATCTGATAAGATTATGCAATAGGAGCGGATTCAGAGAAGTAAACAGCAAAAAGAAATGATAAGCAGAGTCGAACATATTTCTGAAGAACAGCTTGAAAAGATCCGTATTACAGTCGGAGAGGCTTTCGTTACCAATGAGCTCTTTCACAACTGGGGATCCGCGGATGAGCGACGTGGAGATGTTATGAAGTATATGGGTCTCTATGTGGACTACGTATATCAGGCGGGCGGATTATATGCCAATGAAGACTTCACAGGATTTATCGGGTTGGAGGATTCGGGGAATCGACATAAACTTCCGCAGATCCGGATGCTTTTCAGAATGCTTACGAAGATTAAGCTTTCAAGATTAAAGAGCCTTGCGGGATTCGCAAAGCAGATAGGTCAATCAAATAAGAAATACCAAAAACAGCACCACATTGATACATTGATGGTCTGTGTTGACAAGGAACATCAGGGACGTGGCATTGCTACGGAACTGGTAGAATTCGCAAAGCAAATGTCGGACGAGATAGGCATACCGCTTCTGCTTGATACTGACATGAAGGATTATGCTGAGATGTATCAGCACTTTGGCTGCGAACTGTATAACACGGTTACAGCTGATAATGGGGTGACGAGATACAGCCTTTGCTATAAGAAATAGTTTTGATATATAGTTCAATGCAGGTGGCGAATGGGAAATTCATTGAAGAATTACTCTAAAGAGAGACAGAAACTCCCTATGTTTGGGATAGGGCCGTATCTGATATACGGAATTGCGCTCCTGAACGCATTGGTGATCGTTCTGGCTTCGTATGTGTTGAAAATTGGAATTCTGGAGAATATCTGGGTTTGGAATTTTCGCGTTTTCGGAGGGCTCATCCTTGCTCTTGGAATTGCGATATGGTTTATTAGTGCGGTGCGCTCCGGGATGGATGATAACATAACCGAGAATAAGCTTAAGACAGACGGAATCTATTCCTGGGTAAGAAACCCTATGTATACGGGATGTTGGTTTATCATAGTAGGAATTAGCTTTATGTGGCATAACTACTGGATGATTCCTATGATAATTGTTGATTGGTTAATACTAACTGTTGTTCTGAAGAATACAGAAGAAAAATGGCTTCTTGACCTCTATGGCGAGGAATACGCCAATTATAAAGGGCGTGTTAACAGGTGTATTCCGTGGATACCCAAAATGTAATTTCGCAATATATACTCGAAAACTTAAATAGTTGCCAATACATGAAACATATAACGAGTGAACGCGCCCATTCTTCAACCTGGAACGGCAATCAATTGCGTTCACGAGTATATAAGAATGCGATATGCCGGAAAGCATCACACCTTCCATCGGTCATGTTTTCTGAAATTCTTTAATGAAAAGTCACGGGGCGTCATGCCCGTGGCTTTTTTGAACGAACTGATGAAATGGCTAACGGATGAGTAGGCCAGTATAGCGGAAATCTGGGTGACTGAATAATCGGAATACTGAAGCATGTTCTTGGCTGCATCGATCTTGCGCGCGCTGATGTATTTCTGGATGCTCTGCCCTTTTTCCTTCGCAAACAGGTGATTGAGGTAATTTGGCGAGAGTGAAACGGCATAGGCGACATCCTCTACGGTGATCCTTTCGTGCAGATGGTAGTAAATATAATCCATAGCCTCCCATACCTGCCTGCTTACATCTGGGTTTCCGGACGGCTTTTTTGGGGGCTTGCTTTTTTTGACTTTTATCGTGAAAGATTTCATCATTTCGGTCTGTAGCTCAAATATATCTTCAACGGTATCAAGCCTGTCCATGCGCTGGATGAAGCTGTCGCTGATGTTATAGGCCTCCTGCGCCTCGATGCCGCCTTCTATCGCAAACCGAGTCGCAAGGGTAACGGAAGCCACAAAGAGGTATTTTTTGTCCCTCACCGGGTCGTCCGAAAGGCAGCCGGTTATGCCGGAACGGAAAAGGCGCCTGCTCTCTTTAACAGAGCGGATATCACCCTCCCGCAGATATTCATACTGAAGAAGCTCCTCATCGTAACTGTGATGATACAGATCTTCTTCACGCTGCAGATACTGCGTGACAGCGACTTTTTTATCTATTTCGTCTTGAGGGACCATGTTTTTATTCATAGTTGAATATTAACATAAACCGTTGTATTTTGATATACAATGTTTTATGAAAAAGATAAAATCCTCTTAAAAGTAACAAAAGAGTTGTTTTGCTTTGGAGGATCAGAGATGGATAATACAAAAGCGGATGGCAGGTCAATAAAGAGCATGACGGAAGGAAATGTGATGCATCTCATTCTTGCCTTCTCACTTCCGATCTTTATAGGGAACCTGTTCCAGCAGTTATCCGCTCACGCCGATGGGCAGGAGACAGCACCTTGGAATAGCAAAACCCGTTAGTATCGGCAATGATGTCTGGATCGGCGGGAACGTGACGATTCTTCCGGGCGTTACTATAGGAAACAATGTTGTCGTTGCGGCAGGCGCAGTTGTTACGAAAGATGTACCAGATAATACACTTGTGGGCGGTGTGCCCGCAAGGAGAATAAAGCATATAGAAAATGATATCATATAAAACGAATTCAAGGAGGCAGCGCAATGAAGCAGAGTTTTGACAAGGGTTTTGTAACACCGCATCCGGTATTCATCATCGCAACCTATGATGAGAATGGAAAGCCTGATGCCATGAATGCAGCATGGGCGGGACAGGTTGGAGGCGATCAGTTTTCAATCAGCCTCTCCCCGCACAGGACTACCACAAACATTAAGGCAAATAAAGAATTCACCGTAAGTTTTGCCACAAAGGAACAGGTGGAGGCTTGCGATTATGTGGGTATTGTATCAGGGGATAAGGTTCCCGACAAATTAGAGAAGTGTGGATTTACTGTAACAAAGTCGGATAAAGTGAATGCCCCGATAATCGACCAGCTTCCGGTAGCCATAGAATGCAGGGTGATCGAGCTTCAAGAGGAGTTTAATGAGACGCGAGTGGTTGCAGAGATTGTAGGGCTGAAGGCTGACGACAGCGTACTTACAGACGGTAAGGTTGATCTTGATAAACTTCATCCCATCATGTTTGATACGGTTGCCCTTTGTTATAGGGAGATAGGCGCAAATGTAGGAAGCGCATGGAAAGCCGGAAAGAAGTTCGAATAGGATTGTATGAATGAAAACAGGAAATATAAGAAGAGCATTTACATATCTTGAATCCGGAGCGGTACTGCTTGTCACCACTAATGATGGTATGAAAGATAATGTAATGACGATCTCCTGGCAGATGGTGATGGATTTCACACCGCATATCGCCATAACAACAGGCAGCTGGAATGAGTCTTTTGCGACAATCTTAAAGACAAAAGAATGCTGTATCTGCATACCGGCTTTTGATATGGTTGAAGCTGTCGTGAGTGTTGGAACGGTTCACGGATCAGACTGTGATAAGTTCGACGCCTTCGGGCTTGAAAGAGCAAAGGCAAAAAAGGTTAAAGCACCGATCATCACGAACTGTCTGGCCGCCATAGAATGCAAGCTGGATGACTATATCGAGCATCATGGGATACTGGTCTTTAAGGGAGTACAGCTTTGGGAAGCTCCGGATAAGGAAGAACGCAGGCTGATACACGCAAACGGCGACGGTACATTTTTCGCAGACGGAGAATTTCGAAATTTGCGGGATAATATGCGCCAGTGGGTACCGGAAGGCTCGGAGCGATTATGAAAACCAGAAGATTATAACATAATACCGGACTGATATTCTTTTGCATACTGACAGCCCTGGTAACGGCAGTGATCCCGTTCTTAGCGTATACACTCGGACTCCGAAGCGTGGAAGCAAGTAAAGCCGGAATAATAGCAACTATAGAACCTGTTGTTGCAACGATGATAGGGATCATATGCTTTTCCGAGACATTGACGTTGTCCTCCGGTCTTGGAATAGCTTTGATCCTTGCCGCAGTTATCATTCTGGACAGAAAATAGCACGTTTATGGAATTTTGAACATCTTAAGGGAGCCGTCATGCAGCAGCTCCCTTTTCATCGAATTTACCGGATTTTTTACTTCTTTTAGTCCATGATATGAATGCCGCAATGGATCCAATCGGACAGAAGGCACACCAGGTCCTCGGCAGGTAGAGGGCGCTTAAAACTACACCTATCAAGGTAGTTATCACGATTATCCTGTAAAATACCATTCCGATCCCGGGAAGACTGCCCCAGTTGGAATAGATCCCAAATGAAAAGTTTCCGATGATAAACAGAACCATGAATGTCCTGAAGGCTGTACTCTTAAGGAACTTCGGTACCGGTCTCTTTTTAGATATATGGCAGGTCACGTTCTGGAAGAAATTTCCACGTGGACAGAAATTCCCGCACCAGTATCGTCCTTTCCCTGCCAGAGCATATATGACGGGAGCCAGCATACATATAACAGCAACCGCTCCCAGTATCGGATAGAAGAAAGCCGCTATTAAATATGCTATCAGGATATAGAATCCATATTGTCGGTATATTTTTCTGATCATTTTCTTTCCTCCGATCATCCGATGAGACTGCCTATCTTTTTATCAAGGGCTTCCTTTCTCATTCCACCCATTGCGGAGCTTACGATCTCTCCGTTCTTTATGAAAAAGAAGCTGGGTATACTCATGACACCGAATTTCGCGGCAAGAGCCGGCTGCTCATCTGTATTAACTTTTCCGATCTTTACTCTGCCTTCATATTTCTCTGCCATTTCTTCCACAATCGGCATCATCATACGGCAGGGCCCGCACCAGTCAGCGTAGAAGTCTATCATGACCGGGATATCGCTGTTTATTACTTCTTTATCAAAGTTCTCTCTTGTGAATCTGTATTCCATAATTACCATCCTTTCTTTCCGGATTTTCTTCCGGATTTATGCTTGTCAGAAGTCTGTTGATAGTGCTATTGTATATGGTATAAAAAATATATCAAGTACGCAGTTTATCTTTACCTGGTAAGAAAAAACTGAGTAACGTGAAGGAAAGAGGGATTATGGCAGGAAAAAAAGATAAGGAAAACAAAGAAGTTCTGTGCGAGGATCTTGCCGGAGAGAAGTGCGGATTAAAGAAGGTCATCGATATAGTAGGCGGAAAATGGAAGATAATGATCCTGTGTGTCATGGACAGGGAGGGCACGGTCAGATATGGTGAGTTGAAAAGAGCAGTATTCGGGATAACAAACACGATGCTTGCCCATTCCCTTAAGGAGATGGAAGATGACGGACTTGTTGAAAGAAAGCAGTATATGGAAATGCCTGTCCGGGTGGAGTATACTCTAACAAATAGAGCGGAAAGCATCGTTCCGATTCTCCTGGAACTGAAGAAATGGGGAGAGGAAAACCTATAAAGAGGGGATAAACATTGCCACGCCTAGAATCGGCCAAACGGCAAATTATGAGCATATCGGTTCGTTCAACGAATCCTGGTGGGAAGAATACGATTAATGTGATAGAGTGTCGTCTGTAAACGGTTTATCTGGCGTGGATGGGGGACTCGTCTCTGTGACGGGTTCTTTTTCTATCGTAGTTTCTGATGTTTTTGCAATGGCTGGCTCCCGGGTAAAGAGCGGACCGCGGGTGAATCTGTCGTTTTCGGCAAGGTCGATATAGCCTTTCAGGAGGCAGAGATCCTTGTATTCGTTCTTCAGATCTATCATTTCTTTTTGCAGGGCGATATGGTTTTGTTTTTTGGCTTCATGTTGATCCAGATACTCTGACAACTGTTCCGGAATGATGCCGTAGGAGGCGAGATCGTTGAGGATGTTGCGGTAGGAGAAGAGCAGTTCCTTTTCCTCTTCGCTGTAATGATAGGTCAGGAGGTTGAATTTCCTGTCCTGTTCGGAATTGCGGGCAGAGGAATCCGGATCGGTGTCTGTCTGAGGTTGACCGGAAGGCTCTTGCTGCCGTTCGAGGGCGATATCACGGGCTTCCGAGGGAGTCAGAAGGCAGGAGGGCATGACTTCGGATCTACCGTCAGCGTAATCAATGACGGCTTTTGCTTCTGTCAGGGATATATCTTCATATTTGTAGCGGAGGAAGAGCTTTTTCTTGTTGACCTTTTGGTAGAGCTCCCTGCGGATCGAGGATGTCATGGGCTGGAGAACGGCGATGTTATGGGCAATCTCCCTCTCAGAAAAGGCCTGGATAAACAGCCGGTCTGGGAGGATGTTTTTATCTCTCAGATTGGCTTCAAGTTTCTGCGCGACCTTGATCTTTTCGCACATTTCCCCTTCAAATTCGAGGATTGGTTCAAGATTCCGGATTTCCTTACGGTCATGCGACAGCTTTGTTCCCACGTCATTCATGCGGTCTTTTAATTCTGATTTCGTGCTGACATTGCATTTCTTCAGCATTTCCAAGGCTTTGTACATGAGATCCACTTTTTTGGCATAGGGGAAGTTGGTGACATCCTTTGTGGAATCGTTTCTGAGAAGATCCAAAAATCTGTTCTTGAAATATTGTATGATCTTTATCGCAGTCAGTATAAGCATTTCCAGCTCTGTGCGCCTTCTGCCGGATGCGGTATAGCGGTCTACATGCAGATGATAGACGCTTGTCGGTTTCTTCGCCAGTTCGTAGTGGATACGGGACGGGCCTTGGACAGTTTTCTCTTCTGTCTGGGTGGATTTTTGGAGCCAGATGCTTAAGAGATGGTTTCTGGTGAATTCTTCCCCGAGGCGGCTGTCACGGCATTTTCTGGTATCGGATTCCGGCATGGTATAGGTGACAGTATTCTTCGTTTCTCTGATCTTGTATCCGGATTTGAGCATGAGGGCTTTGAACTCTTCCCAGGAGCCGGCCATGGAGGAGGCGGTACGGATATCATTTTTCAACTTTTCCTTCCAGGAATTGCCATACTGCCTAGATTTCCATTCCTTCCAGGATACGCCTTTGTTATGCTGAAGGTCATTATCCATGAGTATAGGAAGGTTGTATTTCAGGGACAGCTCATCGTTGATGCGCCGTATCTCCCAGCGACGATCCATGTTCATGCGGTATTTACGGCCTATATGCTCCTTGGAGTAAGCGTTGACTATGATATGATTGTGTAAGTGAGCCGTATTCATATGGGTGGAGACAACGCACTGATGGCCGGGGAAGGCCGCTTTGGCATACTCGATGCCGATCTGATGGACGAGGCGGGGATCCAGCCCTTCCACTTCAGGGAAGGACTGGATGACATGGTAGGCCTCGATGCTTTCTTTTTGGATGGTCTCGCCGGTTTTCTTGTCGGTTTTGGTGCCTGTAACCCTGTTGAGATGATCTGGTGCTGTTTCATAGTATTTTCTTCTGACAATCGAAAACTCGGCTGAAGCGCTGTCTTTGCTGCATTCCACTCCGGTAACGAGCAGGTTGGGATCTCCGTCAAGAGAAAAAAGAGTCTTCTCAAGATTCTCCGCATAATTCAAAGCATTGACGATATCCTGACCGCTCCCTTCCATAATGAGCTGTTCGATCATCATGCCGAGGTCATCGTTGATCGTCTTCTGGTAATATGTGGATTTTTCTTTGTCCGATGTATAGCTTATTGTGTTTTCTATACCTCTGGCATGGTGAATTGCTATATCCTTTTCGATTGCCATACTTCTTATTCCATATTAGAGATGCTATTTGCATTCCTCGATTTTGTTTTTCATTTCGTTATAAACCTTGACTCGATTTTTAACCGTCAGATCAATCTGAACAAGCATGGCTGCTTTGATCTCTTCCGATAGTTGTATCAAACGCAGGATATCCTGTTCGAAAACAATACCTTTTCCATTTTTCTTTACCAGATTGACAAAGGATTGAATAGCATTGATCGCTTTTTGATGCTGGGCCAGATATTCAAAAAGATCATCGACGGTATAATCTATTTTTTTGAAGCTTTTCGTCCTGATCAGCATACGGAGATAAGCTGTATCACAGAGGCCGAGAGCAGAGGCTTTCCGTTTAAGGATGGCGGCATCCGCAAGATCCAGTGTATAATTTCTGCGCCTGCCGGTACTCCTTATATCAGGCGATGTACCATCTGTTTCAGGACTGTCTTGAAATCCCTGCAGTTTCTCGGCGAGTAGCATAGCAGCATATTTGT
>JAEEGL014046989.1_pt1 | contig 11911 bp, 14 predicted proteins | sample 9134231 | NCBI WGS metagenome assembly JAEEGL01 (sample SAMN16246548, study PRJNA631951) | gut metagenome | biome: gut microbiome; feature: rumen; material: fiber-attached | host: Bos | place: Iran: Karaj | collected 2018-10 | reverse complement strand
TGCTGTCCTCCTCGGTCGTGGCGAGCACGTATGACATGTGTGCCCGCGCTTTCGAGGCAGGCTGGGCAGGCGCATACTTCAAGACCGTCTGCACACTGGATATCCACGAGGCCTCGCCGCGCTTTTCGGCAATCGCCGGCAATGACGGCAGCATCGTCGGGTTCAAGAACATCGAACAGCTCTCCGACCACAGTGTGGCGGAGAACATGGAGACCTTCCGCCGCCTGAAGGCGAAGTATCCGACCAAGTTCATCCTCGCGTCCATCATGGGCCAGAACGAAAAGGAATGAGCGGAGCTGGCGCGCTTGTGCGAAGAGAACGGAGCCGATGCCGTAGAACTGAACTTCTCCTGCCCCAACATGGCGGAGGGCGGCATGGGAAGCGATATAGGCCAGGACCCCGAGCAGGTGGAGCGCTTCACGCGCGCGGCAAGGGCTGCGTGCCATATCCCGATCCTTGCAAAGATGACGCCCAATGTGGAGATCATGAGCCCGGCAGCGGAAGCCGCCAAGCGCGGCGGTGCTGACGGATTCTCGGCGATCAATACGATCAAGTCAGTCGTCGGTGTCAATCCGCACACCTATGTGTCCGCTCCCGCCGTTCACGGCCACAGCGCGGTAGGCGGCTACAGCGGGAACGCTGTCAAGCCGATCGCTCTGCGGTTCGTAGCCGAACTGGCATAAAACCCGGAGCTTCAGGGAATGCACCTGTCCGCAATGGGCGGTGTCGAGAGCTGGCTGGACGCCCTGGAGTTCATCCTGCTGGGCGGCAACACCATCCAGGTCATCGCTGCCGTCATGCAGTATGGCTACCGCAGCATTGACGACCTGAAGGCCGGGCTGAACCTGTACCTGGCTGAGAAGGGCTTTGCCAGCGTGAAGGAAGTATGCGGTCTCGGACTGGATGCGCTCAGCGGTACCACGGACACGCTCGAGCGTGATACGGTCGTTTTCCCGCGCTTCTAGATGGAGCACTGCATTGGCTGCGGCCGCTGCATGATCTCATGCATGGACGGCGGCCACCAGGCGATCACCATGAACGAGAAGCGTCAGCCCGTGCTGAACGGAAAGCACTGCGTAGGCTGTCATCTGTGCTTGCTGGTATGCCCGCAGAAAGCGATCGTACCTGGCGACAAGCGCATCGTGCGCGCAACCCCATAATCTGGTTATTCCTGCAAAGCCGGGGGCTTTGCTGCAAATAAGGAGGAGAAAAGAATGACTATAACCGCGAACAAGAATGGAAATGTTTTGGAAGTAGCACTGGATGGGCGTCTGGATACCATGACGTCTCCCGAGCTCGAGAAGGAACTGAACGAACAGCTGGACGAAGCAGAAGCACTGGTTTTTGATTTTGCCAATGTGGAGTATATTTCTTCTGCCGGCCTGCGCGTTCTGCTTTCTGCTCACAAGAAGATGGTCACCAAGGGCGGCATGACGGTCAAGAACGTCAACGAGATCGTCCGCGAAGTATTCGAAGTGACGGGCTTTACTGATATCCTGAACATCGAGTAAGGGAGAAACAGAGTATGAAGACTGATGTGATCGTGGTATCCAGCAAAGGTACCCGCATGGAAGAAGCCCTGAAGGAAGTGGACAAGGTCGCCGGTTACAAGGGCCTTTCCCATAAGAGCGCCCTGCACCTGCGCCTGCTGACCGAAGAAATGATGGGCCTGATGCGCTCCATCACCGGCGAGACGGAAGGCCGCTTCTGGATCGAGGATCAGGACAGCGTGTATGAGCTGCACCTGCAGACCACCACGCGCATGACCAGCCTCAAGAGGGAAAAGCTGCTGTCCGCCGCATCCAGCGGCAAGAACGAGTCCGCCAAGGGCTTCATGGGCCACATCCGTGATTTCTTCGACCGTGGTGCGGATGAGGACCTCGCGTCCTACGGCAGCCCGCTGCTGCTGGCCGGCGCTTTTGAGAAGTCCAGCACGCCCGCTCTCGACTGGGAATGGTCGATGACCCGCTATGAGGATCAGCTCCGTCCGAACATCCAGCGTCAGGATGCTGCCGCTCTGGCCGCATGGGACGAACTGGAAAAATCGGTCGTGGCGCGCGTTGCCGACGATGTTAAAGTCAGCATCAAGGGCCGCACGGCTGAGGTGACGATCGTCAAGAAGATCACGGAGTAATATACCGGTCTGAAAGGCAGATGCGGCTTATGCCGCATTGCGCATGATGATAAAATGAAAACAATGACGGTAGAAGCGGCGGTCCGCAGCATCCCCGAGGTGACTGAATGGATCGACGCTGAATTGGAAAAACTGCTTTGCCCGATCAAGGCACGCATGCAGATCGATATTGCCATAGATGAGATCCTGAGCAATATCGCTTATTATGCGTACGCTCCCGGAACAGGGGAGATGACGGTCGGGTTCGAAGCATTGCCGGACGGAAACGGTGCATGGCTTGAGTTCTCAGACCATGGCAGGCCGTACAATCCTCTGGAAAATGCTGCGCCGGACATTTCCCTTCCTGCTGAGGAAAGGCATGAAGGCGGACTGGGTATCCTGCTGGTCCGCAAGACCATGGACGAAGTCCGTTATGAGTGCAGGGACGGCGCGAACGTGCTGGCTGTCCGGAAAACCTGGGCACAGGGCTGAATGAGGTGTAACTGTGAGCGATAACAACCTGAAAACACTGTAAGGGAAAGTAAGCCCGATCCGTGCCCTGCCGTTTTCGATACAGCAGATCCTGGCGATGTTCGTTACCAATATCGTGCCTATCGGCGTGATCGCGGTAGCAGCGAGCCCTTCCCTGTCCGAAACGGAGATCCTTGTCCTTGTGCAGAACGCCATGATTGCGGGGGGCATTGCCACATTCATCCAGGCTACGCCGATCTGGCGCTTTGGCTCAGGCTTTCCAATCGTCATGGGTCTCAGCTTCACCTTCATGGTGCCCCTGGCAGCAGTTGCAGCCAAGTACGGGTATGGCATGGTGGTCGGCACAGTGCTCATCGGCGGTATATTCGAGGGCATTCTCGGCCTGACCGCACGCTACTGGAGAAACTTGATCTCGCCCATCGTTTCTGCGACGGTCGTGACCGGTATCGGTATATCACTGCTCAGCACGGCTGCTCGCTCGTTCGGTGGCGGTTATGCGCAGGACTTCGGTTCCACGGCAAACCTGGTGATCGGTATCGTGACACTGGTTGCATGCATTGCGTGGCAGATCTTCACAAAGGGCACAAAAAAACAGCTGGCCATCCTCATCGGTCTGGCAGCCGGTTATCTTACTGCATTGCTCTTTGGCAAGGTAGAGCTCAAAGGCCTGACAGACGGCGGTTGGTTCGCCCTGCCGCGGATCCTGCCCTATAAGCCGGTTTTCCGCGTGGATGTGATCCTCTCCATCTGCATCATTTATCTGGTTTCTGCTACGGAGACCATAGGTGACACTTCGGCACTGGCCAGCGGTGCACTGTACAGAGAAGTCACGCAGCGTGAGATCTCAGGCGCATTGACGGTTGACGGTTTCGGTTCCATGATCGGCGGTCTGCTGGGTGTAACCCCGGTGACCTCCTATTCAGAGAACATCGGCCTGACGATCATGACGGGTGTCGTAAACCGCACGGTAGCGCGGGTCGCCGCGCTGATCATGGTCATCTGCGGCCTCTTCCCGCCGATCGGTGCATTCGTCCGCATCGTGCCTACGGCGGTCATCGGCGGCGTAATGCTGGTCGTGATCGGACAGATCGTGGTCTCAGGTTTCCAGATGATCTCAGAAGCGGGCTTTACGCCCCGCAACAAGCTGATCGCGTCGCTTTCGCTTGCGATGGGAATCGGCTTCACCGCTTCGACGGAAGCCGGAATCTGGGAGAATTTCCCTGTCTGGATTCAGTCGATCTTTGCACAGAACGTCGTGGCAGTGATTTTCGCGGTCGCTATCGTGCTCAACCTGATCCTGCCCAAGAATATGGAAGATTAAAGCTTTATAGCACTTCAACGGCTGCCTTGATGGCGGCCGTTATTTTTTCGAGCGGAAGGCTGGACGTGCCCATGTCCGGCAGATACGGAACATGCATGAACGCGCACTTTACCTGCGTGTCCGCGAAATGCTGCAGCAGGGAATACATGAGATCATTGCAGACATATACGCCCGCGCTGTAAGAGAGCATGGCGGGAATATCTGCTGTGCGGATAGCATCCTTCATGGCGCGCACGGGCAGCGTGGAAAAGTAAGCCGCGGGAGCGCCGGGCGCGATGGGCTCATCATGCGGCTGCTGGCCGGCATTGTCGGGAATGCCCGCGTCACGCAGGTTGATAGCCACGACTTCCGGGGTCACAGCCCTGCGCCCGCCGGCCAGTCCGATGGCCAGCACCGCGTCCGCCTGCAGACGCTTGGCTTCGGCAATTGCCATTTCGGCAGCCTGCCCGAAAACGACGGGCAGGCGCAGCTTACAGACCTGATGGGAGCCGATCTGTTCAGGCAGAGCCTGCACGGCTTCCCAGGAAGGGTTCACCGCATCACCGCCAAAGGGCTCAAAGCCCGTGATAAGGATCTTCATGCTTTTGCACCTTTCTGCGCTTTCATTGCGGCAGCTTCGTCGCGCAGCGCAGCATAGAGCTGCCCACAGTTCCAGCTCTGGTTGACGGGCGTCAGGACGGCTTTCAGGCGGATGGGTGCCAGACCGCTGTCGCGGAGCGCCTGCAGGAGCTGGTCGAGCTGCGTATCCTCCAGGAACGCCATGACGAGCATTTCCTCTTCGACCTTGACAGAAGGCGGAGTGCTGAGCGCAGGTGCCAGCCCGCAGAGCGCGCCGAGCGGCTGTCCCCAGGACGCCTGGTCAACAGGCAGTACGCGGAACCTGAGGGCAGCGGCAGTAAAGCCCAGACGCATCAGGCGTGACGGTTCCATATGAATGGCCAGGATCAGCGGAGTAAGTTCTTGCATTGGGATAATCCTTTCGGGAATTTGTCCGTATTATAACGCGCATTGCCGGAAAATGGCAAGCAGCGCAGTATCGGGCTTGAAATTGTGAGTGATCTCGGCTATACTGTGGACTGGTCATAAGAAAGGGGGAAGCAGACGATGATCACACGCCTGGTAAAGGCTGACGAAAAGAGCGTGGCTGAAGCGGCAGAACTGATCCGCTCCGGCGAACTCGTCGGCTTTCCTACGGAAACAGTATACGGGCTCGGCGCAAATGCGCTCAATGAGCAGGCTGTGCGCGCGATCTTTTCAGCCAAGGGCCGTCCGGCAGATAACCCGCTGATCGTGCACATCGCTGAATGGAAAGAGCTCCTGCCGCTGTGCTATCCGAACGAGGCTGCGGAACGTCTGGCAGAGGCGTTCTGGCCGGGACCCCTGACCATGATACTGCCCAGGAAGGAGATCGTCCCGACTGTCGTGACGGCAGGCCTGGACAGCGTCGCGACCCGCATGCCCGCGCATCCGGTGGCGCACGCACTGAACCGGGAGAGCGGATGCCCGACCGCCGCCCCCAGCGGCAACCGCAGCGGGCGCCCGAGCCCGACGCTGGCAGCGCATATGATGGAGGACATGGACGGACGAATCCCCATGATCCTGGACGGCGGTCCCTGTGACGTGGGTGTTGAAAGCACGGTGGTCTCTCTGACGGGACCTGTCGCAGTCGTCCTGCGTCCCGGCGGGATCACGCCTGAAATGCTGGCTGCAGTCCTGGGCGAGGTCCAGGTAGCGGACAGCGTCATGCGCCCGCTGAAGGAAGGCGAAGCCGCGCCTTCGCCCGGCATGAAGCATAAGCACTACGCGCCCAAGGCGCATATGACGCTGTACGAGGGGAAAGCGGAAGATGTGGCGAGCCGTATCTGCTCTGAGTATGACGCGCTGGCAGCGACCGAGAACTGCCTGATCTTCTCCGCTTCCGACCATCTGCAGCTGTATGGTACTAGGAATACCGTGGATCTCGGTCCCGATGCAGGGGCGGCGGCGCACGCAATCTTTGCGGCACTGCGCCAGGCGGATACGGACGGCATTACGCGGGTATTCAGCGAGAGCTGGCCGGAGAGCGGTGTGGGCCTCGCGGTCATGAACCGCATGGCGCGCGCAGCGGGGTTCGATATCATCCAGGTATAAAAGAGATAATGATAAAAAACACAAGAAGCAGTTACGCCTCTTGTGTTTTTTCTTATGGGAAGAGATCAGACTCCGTATGCCGCGATCCCGGCAACAGCGGCCAGACAGATCAGCTGGATCGGGGATATGCCGCCCTTCCGGAGCTTTCTGGAGCCAAAGTAGATCGCGCCGAGTATGACTGTCAGGAGCAGAGGCCGGATGGATAATGCACCGTCCTGAAAGACGAAACCGTTCTTCCAGATCATGTATGCGCCGGTAGCCAGGATGATGCCGATCATGCAGGGCTTGAATCCGCGCAGGACTGCCTGGACGTAAGGGTTTTTCAGGATGGATCTGAGCAGGATCGTGATCAGCAGGATGATGATAAACGACGGCAGCACGACGGCAAAGGTCGCGATCGCGGACCCGAGCAGTCCTGCCTGGGAGCTTCCGACGTAAGTCGCCAGGTTCACCATGATCGGCCCGGGAGTGCTTTCGCTGACGGCGATCATATAGGTCAGCATCTCATCATCGATCCAGCCGTAGGAGAGAACGATATCATGGATCAGCGGGATCGCGGCGTATGCTCCGCCGAAGGAGAACATGCCGACCCGGAGAAAACCGAGGAACAGCTCAAGGAGGATCATTGACCGGCACCTCCCTTCACGGAAGGCTTTTTCATCATGAAGAGCATCAGGCTCACGAGCCCGGCAGCGAGCATCAGGATAACGGAGGAGATCCTGAGGGAAAGCAGGCTGATCAGGAGCATGGAAATCAGTCCGCATGTCATGATTGCGACCGGCAGAGGTTTCTTATGCATCTTGCGGAGCATCTTGATCCCGGCGTCGATGATCAGGATGCCGACGGCAATCTTGATGCCCTGGAAGGCGTGCGCGACCCAGGTGATCTCAAGAAAGCGGTCGAGGAACATGGAGATCACGAAGATGACGCAGAAGGAGGGGAGGACGATCCCGAAGGTCGCGGCCAGGGCGCCTGCGAACCCTTTCTGCTTGTACCCGATGTATGTGGCGCAGTTGATGGAGATCGGTCCGGGCGTGGACTCGGCGATCACGGTGATATTCATCATCTCATCATGTGAGAGCCAGTGCTTCTTTTCCACACAGGCATTCCCAATCAGGACGATCATCGCGTACCCGCCGCCGAAAGTGAACAGGCCGATCTTGGCAAAGCAAAGGAACAGCTCAAGGAGAAGGCTCATTTTCCATCCTCCTTCCTGAATTCGCACTGGCAGCCCTGGCAGTCCCGGCAGAGCTCCGCGGACTGTTTCCGCATCTGATCAAAGGCGCCGCCCAGATAGTCAAGCGCCTCCTGATTCGGAAGATAGTGAATATGATAACCGTACCGCTCCCCGTATACCATGCCGGCTTCCTTCAGTACTTTCATATGCTGCGAAACGGCAGACTCGGTGATGCCGAGCTTTCTGGAGAGCGAGCGCACACAGTGTTTTCTCTCAAGGAGCAGCTGAAAGATCTGGAGCCTGGTCGGCTCCCCGAGCGCTTTCAGCATGACTGCAATATCCATAACCCACCCCGCTGTTTCAGTGTCGTTATTATTATATTACATGCATTTGATTAAGTAAACGCTAAAATAAAAGCATCCGGGCAGCAGCTGCCCGGATGCGGGTTTATCAGGATGTCAGGCTTCCCGGTGCGCGAGGTATTCCTCGTATTCGGGATGCTCAGCGAGGGCTTTTTTCACATCGATATTGTAATCAACGACGATGCAGTGTGCGTCCTCATCATCATAGTATTCCCGGATGCGCACACCGCCCAGCGCTTCCATGGTCTTCCAGGAAGCGGGGTTGTCGAGGTCTGCATCCATAAAGACTTTTTCAATCCCGTACCGGTCGCAGACTTTGAGCCCGAGATACAGATTGATTTTGTTATAACCTTTTCCTCTTTCGGTAGGCCGGATACTGTAACCGATATGTCCGCCATACTTGCTCAGCCGCTCATTCAGTGCAAGCCGGATATTGATCATGCCGACGATCCGGTCATCCTCTTCGCGGATCAGGAAAAAGGTACGCGCAGGGACTTTATTCTCGTCGGGAACTCGTTTATAGTCCGCATCCAGTTTCTGAAGCCACCCTTCATAGTCATCCAGATACCGGTGCAGTCCGCCGGCGCCGTTGATCTGCGAATGGTGTTCATGAAACTCGTTAATGAATGCAATGGCGTCTTCTTTCCGGCGGAGAGACGGCACTTCAAAAAAGAACTTTTCCAAGGGGACACCTCCAGAAGGGATCGGTCTTTACCGCTTGATCTCGCGGATCATGGAATACTCGTTCAGGAATCGCCCGTCCTTGAGACGGATGGCATTGGGCGTAACGCCGGAGATCCTGAAGCCCATCTTCTCATAGAGCGCCCGGGCGCGGGTATTGCCCTCAATGAATTCCAGCTCCAGCTGTAGGATGTTCTCATGCTCCTCGGCGATGCTGATCAGCTCCCGGAACATGTTCGTCCCGATGCCCTGGCCCCAGAATTCGCGCAGAAGCGCGATGGCACCGCTGGCGCGGTGCATCGTCTTGAGGTGATTGCTCCAGGAAATCTGGCAGTTGCCGGCAAACTTGCCTTCCACGATACAGACGAGCATGGCATCACGATCGGATACAGTCATGCGTTCGATTAGCGCCTTTTCGCCCTCGGCGGTATACTTGCCGCATTCTTCGGGGTAGCGGAGAATGAATTCCGTTTCACCGGCAGTGACGTAGAGATAATCGAGCATGGCGGGGATGTCTTCTTCGCGTACGCTGCGGATCACCGCTTTTCTGCCGTCTTTCAGAGTAAACTCGTTTTCAGGAATGATCATGGTCTCTCGCCTCCCGCTAGATGGTTTCCGACAGTATATCACAGAACGCAGGGTACAGGAAGGGGAAAACAGGATTCGTACTGCCGTTCCATGAAAAAAATCCGGTTACTGTGCCTGCTTTTCCGGTTGAAACCGCTTTTGGTGTCTGCTATAATAAAAATGGTGTTTTATCTGCTGTTAGAGGACATATATATGGGAGGCGTATTTCGATGCGAAAGAAGCTGACGGTTATCCTGGCGTTGATACTGACGTTGGCGCTTGCGCTGCCCTCTGCAGTGCTCGCCGAGGATATCGCCTATACGTTTGATATGGAGAACGGCATCATTCAGGCCTATAACGGCTCGAAGACCGAGCTGGTCATTCCTGATGCCATCGACGGCGTGCCCGTGCGCGGGTTCGCGGAATGGTTCCTGAACTACAATGAGGACATCACCAGCCTGACCGTGCCGGATGATGTACAGTCTCTGGTCTTTTTCGCCAGCGACATGACAAAACTGGAAAAGATAAAGCTGCCGGCGAATCTGCTGTTTATCGGAGACGGATGCCTGCAGTCGGCGGAATCCCTGAAGGAGATCACGGTGCCAGCCGGCGTGCGGTATATCGGTGAATTCTTCGTAACATACGCCTATAAGCTGGAGAGCATTACTTTCGAGGGCGAATGCCCGGTGATCCTGGACTCTTTCTACAAGATGCCCTCTTCAGCGAAAGTATATGTGCCTGACGACCAGTTCGAGGCTTATAAGGAAGCGCTGGAAGCCTCCAACTGCACCGGCGAGATCCTTCCCAGCGGCAGGAACGCGGTTCCGCGTGAACTGCAGTTTGTGCGTGAGGATTTCGATTTTGACGCCGCCACCGGCACTGTGACCGCTTATCACGGCCAGGATACGGTCGTTGAGATCCCTTCCGAGATCGACGGAGCGCCGGTGCGTGCGATCGGCAGTAAGGCCTTTGAAAAGAGCAAGGTCCTCTACGTCGGACTGCCGGAAGGTCTGGAGACTATCGGGGAAAGTGCCTTCGACCGTACGCATGTGGAGTATGTCAAATTCCCGTCCACGCTGCGCACAATCGAAAAGAGTGCCTTTGAGAACAGCTATAAAGGCTCCCGCCTGGATCTGCCGGAAGGCCTGGAGAGTATCGGCGAATTAGCATTCAGATTTTCGGGTATTGACGGTGCCCTGGTACTGCCCGAAGGTCTGAAAGTCATCGGTCCTTCTGCCTTCAGCGACAGTATCGTGTTTGATGAGATATACTTCCCGTCCACGCTCGAAGAGATCGGCGAAAAGGCGTTCCACAACTGCCTGTTCAGTTACGCGTGCTTTGCGGGTTACGAAGTGCCGGCAATCGACCCGAACGCTTTCACCGGTTACATACTCGAATCGCTGGCAGACATCGATACCCCCTGGGATATTACGCGTGCCCAGTGGGAAGCCTATAAGGCTGTATTCGAGCCAATGGGCTTTGAAAACCTGACGGTGTGGCGCAACAATCCCGCAAGCGCGCTGCCGCTCACATATATCGAGGACGATTATGATGAAAACGGCTTTGTAACAGGTAGCGGGGGTGACGTTGCTGAGGATCTGACGGTTTACACGGACGTATGGAAGGGCGATGTCGATGTATCTGTTGTCGGAATCGTCGCGGGCGCATTCAAGGGCAATCAGGTGATCCGCTCCTTCTATCCGCATCACTGCGAATGGTTCACGACTATTGGCGACGAAGCCTTTGCCGACAGCAGTCTGGAATACTTCGAAATGTTTGATTCCATTACCACGATCGGTGCGGGCGCCTTCCGCAACTGCGTGAACATGCGTGAGCTGATCCTGCCTGAGTTCCTGACCTCGATCGGCGAGGACGCGTTTGCCGGCTGCACCGGTCTTGAAAAAGTCACCGTACTGTGCGATCCGGCACTGGTTCCTGCCGACAGCTTTGAGGGATGCCCGCTGGTACTGGTCGGCGAGGATGCGGCGGACGGCGATATCGCTGCACTGAACGAGAGGCTGGGCCGCGACGGCGCTTCGACCGTGCGCCGCATAGGCGATCCGCTGCCGGAGCCGGTCGGCGAAGCCGGCGCTCCGTACATTGGCACCTGGTACGCGTTTGACATGGCCCTGGAAGGCCAACATTACGACCCGGCGGCCTTCGGCGCGGAAATCAGGCTGACGCTGCTTGAGAACGGCGCCTATGAAGTGCTTGACATGAACGGCGACCTGGACGGCGGCCTGTGGGGCGTCACCGCGGACGGCGCGCAGATGGACGGCGCACCTCTGACACTGACGGAAGAGGGCTGGCTGAACACCGTACAGGATGATATTGAGGTAAGCTTCTATAAGGAAGGCACTGAGAAACCCATTACCGGACCGCAGCCGGTCGGTGAAGAAGGTGCGCCGTATCTTGGCGAATGGGTACTGACTGCGCTGGTCCTGGGCGATACCGCAGTCGATCCGGCTGAGTACGGCATGACCATGACGCTGACGCTGAACGAGGACGGAACATTTGAGATCTTTAGCGAAGGCGAAGATCCCGAACAGGGCTACTGGTTCGTGAATGAGAACGGCGCTTCTCTGATGGGTATCCCGGTAACGCTGGATGCGGAAGGCTTCCTGGTTGCGGAAGAGGATGACGGACAGATGAAGTTCGCGCGTCCGCGCCGTGAGATTGGGGAAGCCGGCGCGCCTTACGTAGGCAAATGGTACATGTTTGATATGGAAGTGCAGGGCCAGCATTACGATCCCGCCACGTTTGGCGCGGAGATCGTACTGACCCTGAATGAAGATGCGACATATGAGATCGTTGGCTTCGGCGGAGCCACGGAAAGCGGCGAATGGAGCGTGGCGGACGGCGTCGTGACGGCAGGAGAGATGGTACTGTTCCTGACAGAGGAAGGCTATCTGCACCTGGGACAGGACAGTGTGTCGGGAAGCTTATACAGAGAGGGCACCGAGAAGCCTGTCACCATGACAGCAGAGCCGGTCGGCGAAGCCGGAGCTCCGTATATCGGGACATGGACAGCGGTTTCAATGAAGATGGAAGGCATGAGATCGGAAGAG
>JAEEGL012985354.1_pt1 | contig 11911 bp, 1 predicted proteins | sample 9134231 | NCBI WGS metagenome assembly JAEEGL01 (sample SAMN16246548, study PRJNA631951) | gut metagenome | biome: gut microbiome; feature: rumen; material: fiber-attached | host: Bos | place: Iran: Karaj | collected 2018-10 | reverse complement strand
TTATTACAATTTTAGTTTTAATATATATTAAATATTTATATTATCTAAATATTATTATTTAATTCAACTATAACCTACAAATAAAATCAAATAATATAAAATAGTGGAAAAATCTAGTAATCATTATTAAATGCTTCGTTAAAAAGTTTCAAAATTTTTTTTGATAAAGCTTCCTTATGCTATTTCTTTATTTTTATAATGGTATTTTCTTTTCCATTCACTTTATTATTAAATTCAATTCTTACTACAAACTTTTCATCAATATAAACTTTTTTTATATATTCATATCCCAAATTAAATATAAGTTGCGACCTAGTGACTTCGATTATATAAAATTCTTTTACTCCAAAAACTAATAAAATCTTTTCTCCTTTTTCTGTTTGATATACCACACTTCCCATATATCCATTAAATAATTTTTTTTGGAAAGCTGGTATTGCTTTATTTATGAAATAAATGGCTTTAGCATCGTTCCAATCATATACACGAATATATTTGAATTTACCATAAAATGGTCTGGGATATCTTTGTTGGAAAATCTTTTCATCGTCAAAAAGCAATATTGTATTTTTAATACCAACTGTTGTTTTACTAATTAAATCAACAACACCACTAACAGGTTTTACAACTAAGCCTCCTAATCCTTGAATCATACCTTTTCCAAATCCTTTTAAGTTCTTTTTTTTAGCACCTTCCAATGGTTTTCTTACTACATCAGTAACGCCATAATATATTCCACTCATCATCGAGCTAAGTCCATAACCAATCCCTTCAATGAGATTTTTCGGTTTATCCATCATATTTTTTCTTTCCATTTCATTTATATAATTTTCATCCTGAGTTAAAATTAAAATTTCTTTTGAAAAACCACTAGTAAATTTTGATACTGTATTTAATGCACCTCCAACTGTATTTTTAACTAACGATTTAGTCCCATCAAAGAAACCTTTTGCACCATCTATAGGACCATTGATAAATCCTTCGATAGGTTTTTGGAAAAAATCTTTGACTCCTGAGCCCAAAGATTTCACAAGATTTATCGGTGTTCCTAATATCTCGATATTAACTCCTATTTTCATCAAATTTAATAAAGCGTATTGTTTATATGTTTCTAAAATACTTGATATTATGATATCTTTTTTACCATGTATATTATATCTAATATCTTTATTTAATGTTAAATTTGTTTTTTCGATATTACTAACTAAAGTTGTGAATTTTCTCAAAATTGGATTATTCATTAAAAGTTCAGAAAATAATTTATCCTTATATTCTGAAATAAAACTAAAGACTATATCTATAGGTGATGTTTCTAAATATGATAAAAATATATTATTATCATCTGACTCAATTTCACCTAAAGATGTAAACCAAGGAGGGAAAGAATAATTCGAACTTATTATAATATGATTTTTGGCGTTTTCTTGATCTGTTAAATATAAGGGATGTATTTCAGTTAAACTTGTATGAAGATATAATGTTATATTTTTTACAAAGTTTATAATCGCACTTAATAAATTACTTTCGAGATTTAAATAAAAAGATTGTATTAAGAATTTTAATTCTAATATTTTAAAAATATTTTCTTTATAGTTTTCTTCTGAAGAATATAACGCATTAAAAAATTCAGGTGCTGTATCTTTATTTAAATCACTTTCATAATTAGGTATTATAACTATAGGAAAATTAGTAAACGGGGAAATTTGATTATCTATTTCTAAGTATTTAAATTTAATCTGTATTTTTTTATTACATTTTTTATCACTTGTTTCAGTACCATAAAATAGTTGAATATTTTCAATAGTTATATAGCAAATTTCAGTCCTATTATACCCTCCGAAATTTTTCGCATGGCATACTGAATAAGTATTATCGCCAATTAATGAAATACCAAATTTTGGTATTTCAGCCTGAAATTCGAGTTCGTCTTTTTTATGTGATATTTTTTGATTTGAATATATTTGATCATATATTTTAATACTGAATTTTTCTCCATCTGTGCTTATGACTAATTTAACCATTTGGCCTTGATAAAAATTGTTATAAATAGGTATAGTTTCTTCATAAGGATACATTCTACTTTCTTTATTATTTTTACCTTTAATTATTTCTATTTTTTCATATAATATTTCATATTTTGTTTTATGATTTACCATTATGCAACATTTATCTAAATCACCAAATCCAAAATTAAATCTTATAATTTTTTTATCTTTCATCGACGGCCAAGCAAATATAGTTTGAGAACAAGGATTTAAATATACTTCATTATTTATATATCCTTGTTGATAAACTTTTAATGATATACTTGATGAATAATTATCGATTTTGACTCTTGAATTATTTATTTTAGCTTCCATGATAACTAATACATTACTTATACCGAAAAGTTTTGAAGAAATATTTATAAATTTTTTTTTGGTTTTTTTGGAATTTACTAATTGCACTGTGGTTAAATTCCTGTTATCAATACTGAAATAATGAGAATAGTCCCATTCTTCATTTTTATCATGAATAGTCATTTTTAAATCACCGGATTCTCCTAATCCGAAAAAATAAAAAGCTTCTCTTTGTTCTGGTTGCATTATAATCAAATCTTTGTTTTTATTTCCACTTAATATTAAACGATATTTTAGTTTATTATAAAGAATAAATCTTGGGACAAATTCGATTATATTGCAATATAGATCTAAATCTTTGGCTAAAAGATATATTTTATTTTGCATAATAAACTCTATATATTTATTTTTATTTTTTTCTTCTTCGATTAAATTAATTTCATTCTTTTTTTTGGGATTATTATTTTCTGGTATTTTATAATTACATTTAATAATAGTTTCAGTACCTATAGCATCTAAAGAAAAAGGCTCACTTATATAATTATTATATTTTAAATGTATTTTCTCTGTATCATTTTTTAATAAAAATATATTTCCTTTTTTATCTGTTAAACCCCTAAATTCAACTTTACCAGGGATTTCTTTATTTTCTTTTTCTTTTGCTTTTCTTTTACCATAAAAGAATAATAATTCATCACTAGCATGATTTAATAAAATACTTTTAGGATGTAATACTACGGTGATTTTCCCTTTTTTTATTATTGTACATACTAAGTCCATTTCTTGCTTTGCTTTATCTATGAATTTAATTATATAAGAAGTTTCATCTTTTTTGGATGTTTTATATAAAGGGGAAGGATTAACCATTTCGAAATCTAAAAATTTAATAAATACAATTAAATCGCTTTTACACGAAACTAAATTAATTTTTTTTTTAGAATGTTTAGGTAATATTTCATAAGGTGAAAATTTATTATTTTTACTCATTTTTACTCTATAAGTTATATCAAAAGGTAATAAATTCCTGATAACATAATATGTTTTTATTTGAATAATTCTATAAGGAATTCCTTCTTCAGAAGAAGCGTATAATAAAGTTACATATCTACCTTGGAATTCTATTTCTTTCATTAAATCATTATTATTCATAAAATCGATTAATTTTATTTTCCTTGTGGTCTTTTCTCCTATTTTTATAAATATATGACCACCCATATATTCAAAAGGAATTGGGAATATTTCTTGTGGGCCTAATTTTACTTCTTTAATAAGGAAAGGAGGACATTCTATTTTTATATTAATTATGAATTCAGTTTTATTTTTAAAGCTTAATGGACTATATAAAAATACAGATTTTTTTTTGTCATTTAAAGCTACTTTTGATACAATATAAGAATATTTAGAAATTTCTTTGTCTAATTTCAATTTAGATTTAAAACTTAATTTCTTAGTGGACACTTTATCTACTCTTATTTCATTTTCTTTCATGGTAAAATCTTTGATACTTATTTTTATTTTATTATTATAATTATCATTTGTGAAAGAATCAAAATCATTGATATATCCTTCATTATTTTTTTCATCTTCATTTTTCTCCTCTTTAGTTATAATATCTTTATATTCAATATCATAAGATTTTCCCTCCTCAATAATTTCTTTATTTTGACCGAAATGTTTAAAATCCAAATCATCTTCATCATTAAGCATTTCATTTAATATATCTTCTTCATTTAAAGCATTATTATTTAATATTACTTGTCTTCCTGTATAATTATATAATGTTACTATTGATATTTTCATTTTTTTTTCTTTTTTTTCGTTTTTTTGGATTTCGCCATATATATTATTTTTTTTATTTTTATCTAATTCTTTATATGATTCACTCCAACGAATAAATATAGGATATAATATAGATACTGTTAAATTACTTATACTTAAATTTAATACGCTTTTGTCTTCTATTCTTTTTTTCTGAGTTTTTTCGCTCTTTTCATTTTTTTGCTCTTTATTATCTTTTTTTTTTTCTTCATTTATATTATTTAATAATAATTTATATCTATTTATGATATGCTCCTTATTAGATGAATCAGATAAATTAATCAAAGTACAATTTGCTCCTTCGATAAAAGGTTCCCAAACACTAAAGACATAATTATATATCATGACTTGAAATTGCATATCAATCTTTGAATTAACAATACCAAAAGTATTAATAGTATTTGAAGAATATTGAATATAAGGGAAAGATAAAGACATGAAAGGGAAAAAACTATTTTCTTGATTATCAATTAAAACTATATCAAAGCCATTTATAAAATATCGATCTAAAGTTGATGCTGATGATAAAGTTTTTTGTTTTTCATCTTTTGATTTTTTACTTTTAGAATCGGTATTACTTTTACTTTTGTCATCAGACGAAACATCAAATTTTATTTTATTATCGTCTTCATCGTCATCGTCATCATCATTTGAAGATTCGTTGCTTTCTTCACTTGTTATATTATTAGTATTTTCACTTTTTTGTTTATTCGTTTGTATTGCATCATCGCTACTATCATCGTCATCTTCATCATTTTCTGGTAATTTTTTTTTATTTTTCTTTTCTATGTTATTATTTATATTAATTATATTATTTTCTTCTGTATTATTGTTTTCATTTATTTCGTTTTTCATTTCATTGATTTTATTATTATTTTCATTTTCATCATTAAGAATAATTTCATTTTTTTCTTTATTGTCTTCAATTATATCATTTTCTTTTTTTTTATTTTTTTCTTTTTTATCTTTTTCTTTTTTTTTTAATCGCTCTTCTTCTTCTCTTTTTCTTACTCTATTATCATATTCTTTTTTTTTATTAGTATAATATAGCAACCCATCATAATCTTTTTGATATTCCGGACCCTGTAAATAATTATAATACATCATAACCCTAGTAAACAACATAATATTTTTAAAAGATAAATTAGCATTTATCTTCGAAATTTTTAACAAATTTTTATTTTTTTCCATAAATATACCATTAGAGGCATCTAACGATAATTTAGTCTTACTCGAATAACTCAAACTGAATTTATTCGTAAGCTTTCTTTTAGCAATAAAAATATTTTCACTATATAAAACTTGTTCTAATTTGCAGATAAAAGGAGATATTTCTTTAATAATAAATTTCATTTTCCAACTGGTTCTTTCTTTCATTAATTTTTCTAATGATGCAAGGATTTTTTCATCCTTTGTTGTACTGATAGCATATTCATAAACTTTTTGTTCTTTTTTCATCTGTTTTTTCAAATCAGAAACTTTTTCCTTGTGTATAAAAAACTTTATTTCACTTTTTATACAATACATCTCTTGTTCAGAATTTTTTATTGAATCACTCAAAAGACATATCAAAGGATTCAAAAATTCTACTTCGAATTTAAAAGCAGGGAAATTTTCTTCATTATCTTCGAATAAATTTGGTAAATTTTTTCCTTCGGGATCATAGAAGGGCATCCCTTCTATAAAAAATGCTGTTAATAAATAAATTTTATCAATACGAATTAAGAATTTAAGACCATCTAATTTAATATTCATTATTTTATCATGTTTAGTATCAATTTTCAGCCTTCCATATAATTGATTTTTATTTATGAAATCTTTTATTTCTTCACCTTGATTTATATCGTTTTCATCTATGGGAATTTTAGTATATATATAATCACCTTTTTCTCTTTCTTCATTTGATATATCAATTATTTCACATTTTTGTATTTTTTTTACTATAAAATATCCAAAGCCAGATAAGTCTATAAGTTTTTTTTTAAAATGAGAGCCTTTTTTATTTTTAATTATTTTCTTAGCCTTTATTTTAACTTTATTTGTATTTATTAAATTTTTTATTTCATTTAATATAAAACTATCTTTTTTTTGCTCATTATTAATATTTAAAGTATCCATAATTTCTTCAAAATCACCACTACTTTGTTCTTTACTGCCACTGCTTCCACCTGAGATCGAATTAGTATATTTTCGTCTTCGGTCTTGACTATCACTATCATTTTCTTCATATTGATTTATTAATTGTGAAAAATCTGATACTATTACTTCTTTGTTATTATTTTCAGTATAGACAAAAACTTCCAAATTTCTTACATAAACAGCCGTTATTGAACTGAAATCCATTTTTTGTTTGAAAATTAAAAAAAACTCATCAAGAATTAATTGAGATAAAGGTCGATTATCATCTAAAAATAAATTCAAAGTCACACGATTAACAAATAATGTTATATACATGTACATATATTTTCCTAAATCAACTTTTTCTTTTGCATTATTATTATTTAAATTAATACTTGATATTTCATTCGAATTCATCGTTATATTAAAATCTGATTTTGATGTATTTATTTTCGATAATTCTTTTTGGGTTTTATATTTAGCATAATCATACATTTTTTCTTTTTCGTCAGTGTACATCACATTCAAATCATTACATTCTAATAAAAGCAAATAATCTTTTTGTCTTAAGTTTAACATAAATTCATTAAAATAAACATCGAATTGAAAACTGGTATCTATTTCACTCGGAGGAGCTAATAAATCCGCATTTGTATTATAAGTATAATGCATATTAACTATACCGTTAGTTTTTGTTAATATTTCAAAACCATCATTTCTATGGATATAACAATTAGTTAATCTCATTTGATATGTTGTTATCCATCTCCAATCTTTTGGATCTTTTAAAACTTTACCGTTGACTTTTTGATAAAAGGCTTGTATATTCATTAAACCTAGTTCGGCAATGAAGTAATCTGAATAGGTTGGTCTAGGCTTTAATATTACTTGGGGAGAATTTATATTTAAATCTAATTTGAGAAATGTCATGTCTTTTTCTTCTTTGATTTTTTGGGTTGCTTTTCTCTCTAATTTTATTTCATTACTAGATAAATTAAATATATTTTCATTTTTTGGATTATCCCCTTCAGAATTAGATTCAACCTTTGTATTTATTTCTTCTATTTTTTTTTCTTCTTCTTCAAATTCAGTTTTTAATTCATTTTTAAAATCATCATTTATTTTTTCTTCCTCTTTCTTTTCCTCTTCTTTTTCTTCTTCTTCCTTTTTTTCTTCTTCTTTTTTTTCTTCTCCTTCCAAAATATTTTCGCCTTCTTTTTTTTCTTCTTCCTTTTTTTCTTCTTCTTTTTTTTCTTCTCCCTCCAAAATATTTTCACCTTCTTTTTTTTCTTCATCTTTATTATTTTCTTCAATTATTTCATTTGGTTCTTCTTTCTTCTCCTTAATAATAATATTTTCTTCTTTTATTTTATTATTATTGCTATTTTCAATATTATTTTCGTTTTTTTCTTTGATTTCTTCATTGTCCTTATTAGAATTTTTTATATTTTTATTATTATTTTCCTTTTTTTGCTCTTCAATAATGAGATTAAATTTATTATCATCATTATTATTAGAAATATCATCGTTATCATCTTCATTAACTGGATTCTTTTCCTCCAAATGCTTCACATCTTTTTCTTCCTCTTTAATCACAGGAGGAGATAAGGGTCCCAAAAATTCAGTTATAAAATAATTTAATAATCTCACAAATTGCTCTTGAGTATACACCAAAAATACAGTATTAATTTTAACTTCGCATATACTACCATAATTATCTTTAAATTTAGGACAATATTCCGAAAAGCCGTAATACTTAAAAAATATCATTTCATTATTTTTTAAATCATTTTCATTTTCATTTTGGTTTTCATTCTTTTTTAATCCAAATATTTCTACCTTTTTATTCGGGTCATATTTGTCCTGAGAACTTATTACAAAAGGATATTCGCATAAATCATAAATCTGAGTATTACCTAAAGAACCTTGAATAAAAGAATGATCTGTATACATGTCAAAATCCATGGAGCTTTCGCCCATTTTGACTTCACAAAAATATATTTTTAATATAGGTTGAACTAATATAAAATTCACTTTTTTGCAATTAATATGAATTTTCATATAAATATAGTTATTTTTATCGCATGTGGGATAAAATGTATTATCTAATTTTGGTGTAATAAATTTTTGTTCGACTAATTTTTCATTAGGATCTACCATTTCTTTATCTACTCTATTTTTCAAAAAATTATTATATACTATAAAATGTAATAATCTCCGATAACTATCAGGAACCCATGTAAAATGTAAATAGCCTATATTCATATTAATACCTATTTGAAAATTAGTATATGAAGGAGATTTATCATCTAAAAGTAATATCTCCATATCAAATAATTTTACTTCTTTATTTATTTCATCTCCACTATAAGCCAGTAATTTAAAATCATCAATATCATTTTGAATATCATATAATTTTAATCCAGACATACTTATACCCATTTTTGTGTCATGATTTCTCAAATCCATATTTAAATTCATTTCATTGATAGTCATGGTAAACACATGTAATTTATTATTCATATCATTTAAATCTTCATTTGTATAAAAATATAAATTAAACGATTTAAAATTTACTTCTGTTCTAAAATATATTTCTTCAGGGTCTATTACTTTTTTATTAAGTTCTTCATTTATTTCCTGAGTTTTATCTTCATAAGAAAATTTCATTTCTTCAATTCTTTCTTTGAGACATCTATCAAATAATTTAAATTTATTTTTATTCGGAAATTTTAGCTCTATTGAACCTGATTCATTTTGAATCAAAATAATTAAACTATCTAATGATGATTTCACTTCTGAATCTTTTAAATAATAATATCCATTATATTCATCATCTTCACTTGATTTATAAAAATATATATATCCGCCACTTAAAACACCGAGATATTTCTCGTATACCCCCGTAAACCAATTTTTTTTTAATATAGCTGAAATAGCCTTGGTATTTTTAGCAATATCTTTTTTTTCTAAAATTAATTGACTCCAGACATCTTTTTCTTGTGCTGGCGACATAATTTGAGAAATATAAAAAGCATAATTATATAAATATTCCGTTAAATGTAAATTTAAATTATCTATAGAAAAAACTAATTTCATTAGAGAATATTCATGTGAAGAAAATTTTTTTTTGTTTAAATTAGATAAAGTCACAATTAAATCAACATCTTTTAATAAATCAAAAGAATTTTTATTTTTTACCATTTTTTTCACATTTTCAAAGCATTTCATAGAAATAGCTCCTAAATCTATTGTGTAATGTTTATTATAAATTCCGTGGGGGTCATTTACTACTAAATTTTTATTTGTGGTATCCATGCCACCTTTACCCATTTCTAAGACTACCATTTTACTATTTTTTATGTCATATTTATTTATTGGAATTAATATTGTACGTGGGGATATATGCACTTTGATATTATTTTTTTTCGTGATATTACTGGTGACTAATGATTGTGTTTGCTTTTTAAATGTTTTATATGATTCCATAACATTATTTTTCAAATCTTCAAATTGTCCACTACTACTAATAAATGTCATGACTCTGCTTATGAACGTTTGATGATATATTATGTTAATGCAATTTAAATCTAAATCTATAGTTGAATTTATTTCCGTTAAAGGCGTATAACTGAACTTAAATGTAATTAAATTTTCTTCTTTTTCTTTTATTTTTTTTTCGTTTAAAAATATCTCAGTAAAAGAATTCCCTTTGGCTGCAGAGTTTAAATATCGGTATGTGATAGGTACAACATTTATAGTATTATTAATCACTGTAATCATGTTCATACCAAAATGATTTAAAGTAGAATTAACTTTAAATATTTGTAAAGAATCATTATTCGACATTGTAAATTCAACACCTTTATAACTTATTTCAAAGCCTTCATTTATATTCATAGTTTTCGATATTATATTTTTAGAGCATACCAAAGAACCTTCGCTTAATTTAAATTCTACATATAAATCTTCTCTTTTTAAATCTTCTTCACATTTTTCTTTCTTTTTACTATCTTGATTCAAAATTTCCGCAAGTTTTTGCTCTTCCTCTTCAGTAAATATAGGTTCTTCCTCTTTTGCTCCAAAACCAAAAAAAAAATTGAAATAACCTCCTTTATTCTTGGATTTTTTTTCTTCGATTTTTTTTTCTTTAAAATCTTGTTCGATAATTTTATCCGCCCATGAACATATTAAATTAATATCAACACATGATAATATTTTTTTGAATAAAATCTCGTCTTCTTCAGATTCTATTTTATAATTTAAATCTTCTGAAAAATTTTTGTGATATTTGGTGAATAAATCTATAAATTGTTCTTTATATTTATCGATGGATTCTTGGGGTATATTAAAAATATTTTTATCTCCTTTATAATATTGTATGGTTTTAAGAGTCATATTAATTGCAAATTGAAACCATAAAAAAGCGTTTTCATTTTTACCTTCGGGTAATTTTTTTAAAATGTCTTCTTTATGCTCTTTATCTAATATACGATATTTTGGCTTGAAATAATTATATTTTCTCATATCATAATATATTTTTTGAATTTTTTTGTATTTAGTAACGTGATTTAGTAATCTAAATATATTATCATATTGTTCTTTTTTAATAGAAATTTTAAATATAGGTAAATCGATATAAAAAGATAATTTGGGTTCTTTTTTTTCTTCATCTGTTAAATTCTCAAATTCGTCATTTATTTGTTTCATTTTTAAACTTAAATTATAAGGCTCGATTAAATAATGCCCTTTTAAATTTTCATCTTGACTTACTTCTACTAATTTATCTAATTGTTCTTCTGGATCTTCTATTTTACTTATAAATACTTCTTCGTTTAATTTGAGATACAAACCTAAATCATTGATATTTAATAATTTATAAATTATAGTGTTTTTTTCTATTGTTCTGTCTATAAAATGAGATTCCCAGTTTTTATCTGTATTTATTACTTTCATTTCTTTTAAAACTAATCCCATCGAAAAATATGGAGATACATTTTTTTCCTCGATTCTTATTGATAAATCTTTAAATGTTAATTGTAAATTATCTACTATTTTAACAAAAATAGTATCAGTATAACCTTTTTGCTCTTCAGAGCTAACTTCATTAAAAGCTTGCATTAATTTTTCTAATTTCGTCGCTGAGTATTTCATTAATTTTTCTATATTATATTGAAAAGATGTATAATCAGCAGATTCCCAATCTTTAGTATCTACAGAAGAAAGTACAATATTTAACCCCTCTATAGTTATTTCAGTTGGCTCTGAAAAATTTGTTTTCCAACTTATTAATACTGTTAATTTATTTATCAGGCCAAAAGTCAATTTAAAAGGTAATTGTAAATCATCAACTGCTTTTGCCTTTAATTTAATTTTATCTAAAGAGAGAGTACCACTCCATAATGCTAAGGATAAATTATCGGGATCAAAACCTTCAATATAATCTCCTAAATATTTCAAAATTAATTGCTCGATTAATTTTTCGAACATTTTTGAAAATTTATTTTATTTATCAATTAATTATAAAATAAAAATATGAAATTTTATGTTTTTAATATTATTTTTTTATGGGGATTGGGGATTGGGGATTGGGGATTGGGGATTGGGGATTGGGGATTGGGGATTGGGGAGTGGGG
>JAEEGL012409828.1_pt1 | contig 11911 bp, 13 predicted proteins | sample 9134231 | NCBI WGS metagenome assembly JAEEGL01 (sample SAMN16246548, study PRJNA631951) | gut metagenome | biome: gut microbiome; feature: rumen; material: fiber-attached | host: Bos | place: Iran: Karaj | collected 2018-10 | reverse complement strand
TTCGCGGTGGCAAGCCTCAAACAATTTATTTCTTTACTAAGGAAGAAAAAGGTGGCAAGGGCACTCCTTGTGATTTGCCAGCTGATCGTATGGTTGTCGAGAATCCACGCAATGGATTCCTTACTCTTAAGAAGAAATAATTGTTAGAGTTAAAAAACCGCCCTTCGGGGCGTTTTTTTATGGTGGAGCATAAATGGTATAATATAAATTATGATTGATATTAAGAATGTTTCTAAGTGGTATGGCAAGAAGAAGGCTTTAGATAGAGTGTCTTTCACAGTTAACAGGGGCGAGATTTTTGCCTTCATCGGTCATAACGGAGCTGGTAAGACAACTTTAATAAAAGCAATTTGCGGAATTCTGGATTTTGATGAGGGTAAAATATTGATTGACGGGAAATCCATCAAGAATGACCCAATTGGATGTAAGAAAAAGATGGCATATATTCCCGATGACCCAGAACTATATGAAGATATGAAAGCGATTTCATATATTAATTTTGTTTGCGATATGTATGATGTGCCAACAAACGTGCGGAAGCAAAATATTATGCGTTATGCTGAAATGTTTGAAATGAAGGAGGAATTGAATAATACAATTAAATCTTTTTCGCATGGAATGAAGCAAAAAGTTGCACTTATTGCAGCTTTATCACATGAACCAAAAATTCTAATTATGGATGAACCATTTGTGGGGTTGGATCCGAAGGCAATTTTCGATATGAAAGAAATTATGAAAGAGGTTGTAAAGGGTGGTGGAACAGTCTTTTTTTCTACCCATATTCTTGATATGGCTGAAAAGCTATGTAATAGAGTGGCAATTGTAAAAAATGGTCAGATTATAAAAATTGATGATATGAAAAGAATTCGTGGTGATAAATCTCTCGAAAAGGTGTTTTTGGAGCTTGAGGCAAAATGAGCAAGCTTTTTTCTTTATTAAAAGCTATTATGTCGGGGGGGATACAGATTTTTGATTACCATGTTCAGAATGAGCGCTCTAAACGTTCAGTACCGATTTTGTTGGCTATATTTATGGGAATAATAATGTTGTTTAGTACCGTTGCTTTGATTACAGAGTTAAAGCACGATGGTACAGAATTTGCTGTGCTTTCACTTTATACTTTAGCGACAGTTATAATAATAGTAACAGAAGGGGTCTATAAATTTGAGGATTTATTATTCAAACCCCGTGATAACGATAATCTTCTTGCGATGCCAATAAAAAAATCTACAATTGTATTGGCAAGGATGATAAAGTTTTATGCATTTGAGATGTTGTATTGCTTAATTTTTTTGCTTCCGGCGATTATAGCTTATATGATTAATGTTGAAGTAGAGATTGAATTTTATTTGGTGGCGATAACGATGTTGATATTAGTACCAATAATCCCAATTACAATTTCATGCATAGTGGGTCTAATTATTTCAGCGATTTCGGCCAGATCTAAACATAAGTCATTATTGCAGATAATTTTGTCGTTAATAGCTTTGTTTATGACTGTATTACTAATAGTATACTTAAATACAACATCGGATTCTGATGGCCAATCAATCATTGCTGTCAGTAACAGGATTACTAATTATTATTATCCGGCTTCAGTTTTTGTGAATTTGGCAATACATTTTGATTTGGGTGAGTATTTGATATTCATAGGAGTTAATTTAATTGTATTAGGGGCAACGGCTTTTTTGATTAGTCGATTCTATTTTCAGATTATTACAAAACTAAATATAATAAACTATACTAAAGATTATCATGTAAAATATAACTTCATCAAACATGGTCAAGTTTTTGCCGTAGTAAAAAAAGAAATTAATAAATACTTTAACACTCCTGTTCTATTAGCTAATACAGCTTTGGGGTTGCTGTTGTTTTTGGTAACAATCGGATTGTTATGTTTTAATTTTGATGATATTGTAATTTCAATAATATCTTCTGTAGAGGATTTTCCTTTGACGGCTGACGATTTGTATTCATATTTACCTAGCGTGACTTTTGTATTAGTGGCATTCGCTAGTTTGATGACGTTTATTACTGCTACGATGATTTCGCTGGAAGGAAAGTCTTTTGATTCGCTAAAATCGATGCCGATTAGTGGTAGAAGAGTAATTATATCTAAGGTGCTGGCGGCGATGCTTTTAATTACGCCAGTAACTGCTTTGGGGAGTTTTATAATGATTATACGATTTGGGTTTGATATAGTGGATAGTATTCTGGTTTTGTTCGGAGTTGTTGTAATTCCGCTGGTAACAGAATTAATTGGAATAATGATTAATCTAAAATATGCTCGTTTTGATGCTGATAATGATGCAGTGATTGTGAGACAAAGTGCTAGTGTGCTGATCGCAACTTTTTTGGGATTAGCGTTGGTATTCGTTACAATTCCATTAACTTTTGTGGCTGTCATTTTTGCTGGGCAGATGGAAGGCCTTTTGATGATGGATGCATTCTTTATGATAGTATCTTCATATTTGTATTTTGCGATTGCAATGCGGGGGGAAGAGAACTATATGAAGCTATCGGTATAATTGAGAAAGATTTTATTTTAAGAAATAAGTAGCATATGGTATACTTAAAGTATAAGCATTATTAAAGGAGGTCTATGGAGCAAAATGAGACTACCTCGTTCCCGGTGGTAGAAAGTAAACAGAAAGATGATAAGGTATGGAAAATATCTACCTTAGTCGCTTCTTTTATAGCGATTTGCGGAATTGGATTTGGCATTTATGGTGTTATTAGTACTAATTCAATTAAGACTTCTGTTGTCGAAAAAGATAACAAGATAAATGATTTGAATACTGAAATAGAGAATTTAAATTCTAAAATTGAAGAACTCGAATCACAGACTGAAGAGCAACCAATTGAATATGAGGCTTGGGATGAAGAAGATGAGGAACCAGATGCCGAACCAACAGTAGATAGAAATCTAACAGCAGATGTCCAGAATGGAGTTTTTATATTAATGGATAAAAACGGAAAAATCGTAGCAAAAGATAATTCAAAGAATCTTGTGGAGATGGTATCTTGTGATTCTGGTACAGCTGGTTCGTCGTCCATTTTAAAATGTACTGCGAAGGATGAAGAGGGGAAAGATGTTTGGTTTACTTATGATTTTGAAAGCAAAGAATTGAAATCAGGATACTAAACGTTAACTGTTGGTTTTGTGAACAACAAATCCTCATTTGAGATTAGCCTAGAAGAGGATAGATATAAAGTCTAAGGATTATGATGGTTGTCTGGAAGGGAATTTATCTCTTGTCTATATGTTTGTTAATAATAAAAGAATCCCGAAAGGGATTTCTTTTGTTATTGGTGGGGGTACTTGGACTCGAACCAAGGACACTGCGTGTATAAGACGCATGCTCTGACCAGCTGAGCTATACCCCCGCTACTTTATTTTATCATAAAATGTTATAATGGTAAGCATGAACGGGATTAAAACTAAGTATAGACGTTTAATCTATAAATTGAAGCACGATTATTTTTCGGTAGAAAATGTCGTATTGATGTTGGCGGTGTTTCTTTGTTTGATGTGGACTTATCAATCGATAATGGCAATGTCGCGAAATTGGAGTTTGACTGAAAGGTTGACTGCTGAAAAGAAATCGTTAGAGCTGTTGAACGTTGAGGTGGAGACCGCAGAACTTGAAAATGAATATTATAAATCTGATGAATATCAAGAATTGTTGGCAAGGAAAGTGTTAGATAAACAATTACCTGGCGAAAAAATGGTCGTAATGCCAGATAATTCGGAAGAAGCGAAGAATAAACACAGAGTGGCCATAATGAACGATAAGGAAGAACGGGATTATTCTAATTTAGAAAAATGGATGATGTATTTATTTCCTAATCACTAATTTTAAAAAATATGGAGCTTATGCTATAATATTAATATGAAAAAGGAATACAACGGCTTTACAATAATTGAAGTGTCTTTGTTTTTGGCGATTACAGGACTAATATTTCTTGGGGTGACGATTGGTGTTCAAAGTTCGGTATTCAGACAAAGATTTAGCGATTCGACTGAAAACTTTACTGAATTCTTGAGAAGTATTTATGCGGAGACTATGAATGTACAAAGTGCGGACGCTGGTCGTTCAGAGCAAGCTATTTATGGTAAGCTCGTTACGTTCGGTGAAGAGTATGGGTTTACTGGGAATAAGGTAGCAAATAGGGATGAGGCTTTTGTATATGATGTGGTTGGGGCTGTCGGTAATGATGTTGGAGGTGGTGGAGATGTCTTGTCTGCTCTTGATCGTGCAAATGCAGACGTAGTTGTTAGCGAGGGCAGTAACCAAAAATTAGCTGGTATTGTTGAAAGCTACAAACCAAAATGGTCAGCTCAAATTCAACAAGCTTGTAATGCGGACACTTGTTTTAGAGAGTCTATAAAGGCGGCTTTGTTGATTGTACGTCATCCAAGGTCAGGAACGGTTTATACATATGTAATGAAGAATAATACAATTCCAGTAAATGCAAAAATGAAAACGATGGCTGGTACAAAAGTTATTCTAAAAAGTTATTTGAACACAGCTAACTTTAAGCCAGAACAAATTGACTTTTGTGTAAACCCGATGGGGGGAGTTAAATATGATAGTCGAGCAAATGTAAGGATTAACGCAGGTGCTCGCAATTCATCTGCTGTTGAAGTAATTAATGATGAAGGTAATAATAAATGTAAATAATTTTATTAAATGGATGAAATAAATGTGTTATAATAAGCGTATGCATAATAGAAAGGAAAGGACTGGCTTTACTTTAGTTGAGTTGTCTTTGTCAATTGTATTTATCGCGATTCTTTCGATTGCGGTGGCGGTTATAGTTTCTAACGCAATTTCATCTTATCATCGTGGAGTTGTTCTTAATCAAATCAATACGACTGGAATGGAAATCGTAGATGATATGAGAGCCGCAATTCAAAATTCTTCAGCGCATTCTGTGAAGAATGAATGTGGCAATATCTATGAAGATGGTGAAACGTCTGCTACTATTTTGAGAGCATGCGAAAATGATAATGGAAAAAACTTTGTAGTAGTGACGAGGAAAGCTAAGGTTGTCTTAGGGAAGAAGGAATTAAGTTCTGTGCCAGTGTATGGTGCATTCTGCACGGGTAGTTATTCGTATATTTGGAATTCAGGGTATTTTTATAGTGCTGATTCTCGGGTTGAAGGAGTTAATGCAGCTGAGTTAATATATAAGAAACGTGGTTCTGCTGATCCGGTAGGTCCTGTGACAGGTAAATTGCTCAAAGTTCATGATGAGGATAGAGCGGTATGTATCGTGGCGGCGGGAGCGGATTATACTTCTGGAGCTGGTAGTGCAAATAACACGTTTAACATTGCGGCTTCTGATTTTGGCGGTATCGTAGATGAAGATCCTTATGATTTGATAAGCGAGTCTTCTGGTTTGACTATTTATAATCTTAGTACTGATACTCCAGCAGCGAACGCTACAATTGATAGTATGTTTTATACAGTGTCATTTATTTTGGGGACATCGACTGGTGGTATTAATGTGATGTCGAATGGAGATTTTTGTGTTCCACCAGGTGATTATGATAGCGGTCTCGAAAACTTTAATTATTGCGCAATAAATAAATTTAATTTCGCCGCAGAGGCAAATGGAGGATAGATAATGAAAAAAACAAGCAAAAAAACGAAAAAGGGAGCGGCATCGTTTTATGTTGTAGCTTTTTCGACTTTGATATTGATGATTATCGCTACGAGCTTTGCGGCAATTATTATCTCTGAAGTGACAAGAACGACTAATGATGATTTGTCCCAATCGGCGTATGATTCAGCGATGGCTGGGATAGAAGATGCAAAACTTGCTTATTATAATTATCAAAACTGCTTGATCCAAAAACAGAATGGTAGTTCGGCAGAAGCAATGAATAAACTTGGTTGTACTGAAATCTTTCAACATTTCGATAATCCAGATTGTGATATGGTGGCAAGTATGATTGGGCGTCAGAGAGGTTCTGTGGTAATTGAGGAATCAAATACGAGTAACGTTGGTAATAATATGCAGCAAGCGTATACTTGCGTGAGGATGACAGATTCTTTATCTGGTTATGAATCTACTTTGTCACAATCAGATTTAATTAGAGTGATTAAGGCAAAATTTGATGATAATATTCATGCTAAAAGTATTGATAGGGTAAGATTAAGTTGGTTCTCAGAAAGTGATGCAACGAACGGTAAGATATATAGCAACTTCAATAATACTGGAAGTAAGGTAATGTTCCCAACGACGATTAATGCACAAGCTTCTGCCCCGCCAACTCTTTCGCTTGCTATGGTTCAAACAGCTGAGGAATATAGTATAGATGATTTTAATTATTCCAGAGGTCTTGACACGGATCGAGCGATGGCCTATTTAGTACCTAGCCAGAATGGTTCGACTTCAACTGACGTGAGTAATAATATACCGGCAGCAAGTACTCCAGTTAAGAATTTCATTAGTGCAAAGAATTTTGCGAAATCAAACGATAAAACCTACACAAAAGTGCCGTTCGTGGTTGATTGTGATGATAACGTTGATTATGCATGTTCTGCGACAATAGGGTTGCCCAACCCTGTTGGTGGTACACGTAATGATGATACGTTTATCTTTGTGGTAGGATTGCCATATGGTAAACCTCAAACCACTTTCTTGTTAGAATTCTTATGTGGTGAGGAAGTTTGTAAGTCCTGTAATGCTGGAGATGACAGCTGTAATGCGATTTCGTCTGGAGACGCAGTTAATTTGAAGGGCGTACAGCTAGAAGTAGACTCAACTGGTAGAGCGAATGATTTGTATCGAAGGCTTTCAGTAAGAATGGACAACAGGCAAGACTATTCTCTTTCGCTTTTGGGTCCGCTCGAATTATTGAACGATGGCAGCAATGAGTCACTGGTTAAGGATTATACCGTACTTCAAGAGTATAATTTCTTCCCATAGATTATTGTGATTATAAAAAAGTAGCTCTTGTTTATGCGAGAGCTACTTTTTATTTGTGGTGAAAAAAATAAGTAAGCTCGTATTGCTTACTCGTATATATTCGGTTTATTATGGTTGCGGGGGTTGGATTTGAACCAACGACCTTTTGGTTATGAGCCAAACGAGCTACCAGGCTGCTCTACCCCGCGACATTTTGTTAAAACCCTGGCTCGTTTGGCTATGAGCCGTCACAACGGAGGAGCTACCAGGCTGCTCTACCCCGCGGTATGTATTAATTATACCAAAAAAATGAAATAAGTCAATGTGTGGATGTTATCTATTAGCGTTTTTTAGGAAGAAGCTTTTTAGCGGCGAGCTTGATAGCTTCGTTAAATGAATTGCAGACGTGTGGGGTGCTAGCGAGTTCTAATGCGGTGAGACCATGGCGAACTGCAATAGATAATTCACTAATCATTAGACTAGCATTGGGCGCAACGATGGTCGCACCGATGATATGGCTATTTTTGTCAGAGAGTAGCTTAACGAAACCGTGTTCAATGCCGTATATTTTGCTGGCGGTGATTTCATCGAGTTTAACGATTGATTTTTTGTAGTTACGATCACGACGCAAAAGGTCGCTTTCGTTAAAACCAGTGGTAGCTATTTCTGGATATAAATTGACGATACGGGGCATGCCTTTATAATCTACGGTAATTTTAGTTTTATTGATGAGGTTCATGGCAACGGTGAGGCCTTCTTTTTCAGCACGTTCGGTTGAAGATTCGTTACCTAGGCAGTCGCCAATTGCGTAGATGTTTTTGGCAGAAGTTTGGAATAATTTATCAACGACGATACCAGAGTTTTTAAATTTAACATTGGCGTTTTCTAAGCCATAATCTAGAATTGGTTCACTACCGGTTGCTAGAACGATATAATCAGTACGAATCATTTTTTCGACACCATTAGTTTGGAAGACGATGTATTTACTAAAGTTGTCTTCTTCTAAAGATACTACTTTACAGCCAGTAAGTACAGAAATACCTAAACGTCGAGTGAAGTAGTCTGCGATTGTTTCGCCGACTTCTCTATCTTCACGAGGTAAAAGAAGATCGGACATTTCAAGAAGAAGAACTTTGACTCCGAGTTCGGCGTAGTATTCGGCGATTTCACAGCCAGTTGAGCCGCCGCCTATGATTGTGATAACCTTTGGTAAACGTCGAATTTTAACAGCAGTATTTGGCGTAAGATAATCAATGCGATCGATACCGGAAATACCGCCAGTTTTTAGCCTAGATCCAGTTGCCAGAATAAAATATTCGGCCGTGATTTTTTGTTGACCGATAGCAATGGTGTGTTGGTCGAGAAGATTAGCATAGCCGTCAAGACAAACGACACCAGCGTTTTCGAACACTTTTTTATCATTGCCGCCAGTTTTTACGATTGTATTTAGTTCACGTGCAGCAATGGTTGGGAAATTGAAAGTTAAATCTTGGTTCTTGAATTCGGGGTATAGACTGAGTTTGTGATATGTATGTGAAAAATCGAGTGCTACTTTATATGGAATATCGCGTGTATTTAAATTGGTGCCACCAAAATAGCGGTTTTCAATTAAAGCGACGCGTTTTTTGGATTTAACAAGTGTTAAAGCGGCAGCTGAGCCAGCTGGACCACTGCCTATGACTATATATTTAAAATCGTATTTCTTACCCATCTCTATATTATTGTATCACGATTTTGATAAACATAAGCCAAATCAGCGTGATATTTTTTTAATTCTTTACATATAGCTCGTTCTAGATCTTTTTCGGTGATAATGGATTTATCTTTGAGATGCTTTTTGGCATCTTTTAACGTATGATTGATAAAAGTTTCGGCAGCACCTTCTGGAATACCAACTGCGCGTGCGTCTATTTTTAAATCTCTTTTAATTTCGTTTTCGTCGTATTCTTTCATTAGAAAATTGTCCTAAAGCATAATATTAGTATTGCGATAATTAAGTAATTGAAACTTAATATAAAACGGGTGAAGGACTTATTTTTAGTACGGGTTTTGATAATGTCGGCTAAATTGTATCCAGCTTGATATTTGTATCGAATTATAAAGAGTGGTAATAACGGTGCGAGGACGAATAAGAATGCAAATAAATTAATTGTAATACCATAGAGATTGAGGCGAATGATTTCTGCAGATGCTAAAACGTAAAGTGGAAAAGTATAGATGAATTCTGAGACACTGGATACTACGCCAAGGACAAAAGCATCGGATTTCGTTTTGATGGTTTTAGCGCTATATTTGAATCCGTTGGAATATTTTTGGGAAATGAATGATTTGGTGCCAGCTCCCGGACAATAATAATAAAAGAAGGCTAAAAAACTGAGAGCTATTAGTATGCCGGCCAGAATCCAAGTTAAAACGCTTGTTTCTGGTTGAAATCCGGCAAAAAACAGAGTTGAAATTAGAAAATACGTTGAGAGAAATATGCAGGCAGAGATTACTTCAATGCCAACAATGAAGAATAGTGTTAAGAAAGAAGCTCGGTTTTTAGAATATTTACCTAAAGCATAATGATAAGTTAAGGCAAAAACGCCTGGAGCAAACTGTAAAAAAAACAGAATAAGCATAGAAAGAATAAGTATTCCAATAGATATGAAAACGCTCATGGTTATATTATATCACGTTGGGGGTTGTATTTCTAGCTCCACCATGCTAGCTTTCTTGGCATGAAGAAATTTTTATTATTTTTGTCAATAATTATGGGTGTGGTTGGTGGAGGATTTGCTACTTTTTGTAGCGTTAACGCGGTAGATGATGAACGAATAATAAATGATGATATCCCAGAGTTGTATATTCGGGCAGTTAATCCTGGATATACGATTGAGGGGAAAAACAATGTTGGAGAAATGATTGAGATTTCCCGAAAAAACTCCGACGCTCCGATTTCGCTCGCTGGAACAGCAGTAAGCTATACTAATTCAAGCGGGAACAATTCGATATTGTTCGAATTTCCCGAGAACAGCTGGATGACCGGCGAGACCATCCTCCTTCGTTTGGCTAGCTCACCTGAAAGTGAGCTAGCTGCTGTGAATTACAAAAAGACATTGGCATTCGCTGGGGCAATTCAATTAAAGATTGATAATGAGATTGTAGATGAAGTTTGTTGGACCGGTAAAGAAGATTGTTATAAAGCTTTTAAATCGGCCCAGCCGACCATTTTGGTGAGGAATTTTGAGACTGGATTGTTTGAACACTTAGAAGAATATGAGCCACAATATGATGAGACGAATTATTATGTTGATCAATCTAAGGAAGAGGAAGGTTATGGTAGGATGCCCAGTCAGTGTAAAAATATGCAGTTTTCGGAAATCTTGAGTTATTATGAAACAATTAAGACAGAACAGTTTATTGAATTATATAATACTGGTTCGGAGCAGGTGTTATTAGATGGGTGTAAAATACGTTATAAGAATAAAGATTATTTATTGAATGGGTTAGTTAAACCTGAAGGTTATTTTGTGTACTATCCAGAAGGATTCAGTTTGACGAAAAACCCCACTAATTCAAATGCATTAGAGTTAATTGATACAGATGGGATAGTGATTGACAGATTAGTTTATCCAAATGGTCAAAGAAAAGGAACCGCGTATGCTTTTATTGGTTATGACAACAATGGGGAGGAGATTTGGAGGACGACTTATGCACCGACGCCTGGAGTACCAAATAATTTCCAAGAATTTAGGGCATGTGAGGAGGGTAAAGTTATAAATGAAGCAACAGGGAATTGCGTAAAAGTGACTAGTGTGAAACCAAAAGTTTGTAAGGCCGGCTATTATTTAAACCCTTTGACGGGAAGATGTAAAAAGATTGAAAATAAACAGGAAAAAACCTGCAAGGAAGGCTATTATTTAAATCCGGAAACTGGGAGATGTAAAAGAATTAAAGAAAATAATGGGGCAGATTATAGCCTGGAACCAGAAAGCTATGAAGAGAGTTCGACTTTTGTGGCTTTATATGCGGTACTTGGTGTAGTATTAGTGGGTTTAGTATATGTAGTATATGAGTTTAGGCATGAGATTTCAAAGCTTTTTGGTAAAGTTTTTCGACGATCTCATTAAAGACTGCCTCGCGGGACTGATCACCATTTACTTCGATAAGAAGACCTAAAGAATTGTAATGCTGGATGACTGGGAGTGTTTTATCATGGAATTCTTGAATACGAGTTTTGAAGATTTCGAGGTTTTTATCATCTTCACGCGTGCCGCGGTCATCTAGGATTTTGGCTTGATCGAAACGACGTTCGACGTCTGCTTCACTAATATTAAGAATAATAGCTGCTTTGATTTCGTGTCCTGCGCCAGCAGCGATAGACATAACTTGGTCTTCTTCGCCATGCCAGCGGCCGATGGAAGAAAGAATGAGGGGATATTTAAATAAATCTGGTCTTTCAAAATAGGGAAGAACCCACTCATAGAAAAGATTGGTTGGGATGAGGGCGCCGGTTTTAGAAAAATTGTTTTTTGTCTCTTTTTCCATAGCACGAATGATCAATCCTGATGAGAGGAATTTTGCGCCTAAAGTTTCGGCTAGCTTAATACCTTGAGTGTCTTTGCCAGACATAGGCAGGCCGAAAATGTTAATACTGCCAGTGCCGAGCCATTCTTTGATAGTTTCAATCTTTTCTTCCATAAGATTATTATAGCATGTTTTATAAAAGGAAAAGCCCCAGTCAATGACTGGGGAACCTGGATAAAAAGGTTAGAAGGCGGCTTCGAATTTTTTCTTGACATTTTTAGGGAGTGAATCGTTGTGCCATGTTCTGCTGGCGATATCGAATACTCCTACGGTCATGTTTTGACCCGGAGCGGTACGAGCTGTGGTAACTCTGATTTTCCCGCTTTTGATGGTTCCTGTGTAGGTAGTGCCATTTTCTGTCAATGTGAAGCACTTGCTTTTTTTGCCATTATTAGCCATTTTTACCCTCCTTTAATGTACA
>JAEEGL011253971.1_pt1 | contig 11911 bp, 6 predicted proteins | sample 9134231 | NCBI WGS metagenome assembly JAEEGL01 (sample SAMN16246548, study PRJNA631951) | gut metagenome | biome: gut microbiome; feature: rumen; material: fiber-attached | host: Bos | place: Iran: Karaj | collected 2018-10 | reverse complement strand
TAAAAGAATAGAATAAACTGCTTTTTGCATTGGATATATTTCAGAGTTTACATCAAGAATTATTTCACAATTTGAATCTTCGGTTTTTCCTTCTATTCTTTGTACTTTTTCAAATACTTTTATATCTTTATCTATTGATTCTACTTCGAGTAAATCTTCAAAGAGAATGTTTGATTGGGACATTTATTTAAAATATTTAATTTCTTTTTTAGATTTTATTATTTTTTTTTTTTTAAATTTACTTTTTTTTTAATTTAAAAATAGTATTATTTTATATTTATTTTTTCAAGAATTACTAGTATTAAAAATATTATAATAATAAATATTTAAATATTAGTTAATTACTAAATTAATTTTTTTTAAGAAAGTTGTATAATTTACTTTGAATATAATCAATATATGTTTCAACTGATAATTTATTCTTTTCTGTAATATTAATATAACAATTATTTCTAAAGAAATTACTGAAAAATATTTTAATTGTATAATAATTATATTGATTTAAGGAATTATATTTTTTTTCCAAAACTGAAAAAATTTCAGAATCATTTTCTTTTTTTTTCTTAAAAATATTATTACTAAAAACCTGAGAATTAAAAAAAATTTGACTGAAAGACTCTTTTGTGTTTTTATTATCTACACTTTCAAAAGTAAAATTATCACTATTAAACTCACTATCTTCATTTCCAATAAATAAATTAATAACAGGGTAAATTTCTAAAGAATTATTTTTAATGAAATTTAAATCTCTTGTTAAATTATAATTCAAATGATTAAAGTCTAATTGATTTAAATAAAAATTATTTGTTATTTCTATTTCTTTAATATTAAGTAAACCTTGATTTGCAGAATCAAAAATTTTATCTTCATTATCATTAATTAAAAAATTTAACCAATGTTTAAATTTAAAAAATTGAGAAAAAAATAAAGGATTTCTATAAAGAAAAATAATAATAGCATTATCAAAAAATTTAATATGAAAAATTCCTATTATTAAAGGAAGAAAAGTTATTTCTTTTTTTTCAATTATATTCATTAAATAAGAATTATAACTATCAATAAATTTTTTTATATTTGACATTTTTATTTCTTCTTCTTCATAAGCTTCAAAAGATAATAAAGAATTATAAGTAAAAAAATTATCTTTTTCTAATTCATTGTTTTTTTCTTTTAAATCATTTTCTTTTCTTTTTATTATATTTGAAAATATTTTTTTATTTAAAGTAGGATTTAAACTTTTTAAAATATCTTTTATTGAAATTTGATAAAAAGGAAAAAGTTGAAATAATTGTGCTGGAAAAAGCGATTTCACATAAAATATATTTTCTTTATCTTCTATAAAAGAATTTTCATCTACATTATTATTTAATTTAAATTGTATTTTATAGTCTTTTTCTTCAAGAGATTGAAATAAAAATTCTGAATTATAAATTAAATGATTTGAAAGATCTTTTATTATATTATTTGATAATTGATTAATTTTATTTATTTCATTTAATAATTCTTTATTATTAATAACATTATTATCATCATTTATTTTTTTAATTAAAAAACTATTTTCTATTAAATTTTCATTTTCTTGATAAAGCCTTTGATTTTCTAAGAAGAAAAGAAAAATTAATTTATAAATAATAAAATAATTTTCTTCTTTATTTAAATCAATACTTTCATTTTTAGTATTTATACTTTGATTATTTTTATTATTAGAAATTAATAAAGATTCATTAAGTGATTTATTTTTAGTTTCCTGAACATTTGATTTAAAAAATAAAAAAGATTCATCATTATAATCATCATTAGTAATACTTAACTCTTGAAAAATTTTCATTTCATTTTTAGAATAATTAAGATCTAATCCTTGTAAAATTTTCTGTTTTTCTCTTTTTCCAAAGTTAAAGTTTAATTTTTTCAAACAAAAAATTTTTTTAATGTGATTCGATATTTTAGTTCTATGATGTATTTTTTCAATATATAAATAAACAGCTCCCATAAAAAAAACATAAATTCCAATACATAAACCTCCTATAATTAAAGATAAAGTAGATAATTGCTCTAAAGAATAATATAATAATAAGGGAATATTAATTACAAAATCAATTATTGTTTTAAAAGTAAAAAAATCTTTATGAAAGGAAATTTTTTCCACTGAAGCATTATAAATCTTTTGAATTAAAATATTATTTGAATAAAAATTATTTTCCATTAATTTTTTCTTATAATAAGTAGTAAATATCATAACCAAAATAATTAATAATAAACAAAAAAATTGAATAAATTGAAGTACAACAACATATAAATGAATTCTAATAATAAATTTATTACCTGAATTAATGTTTTGTATAATATCATTTAAAGTAACTGTTTTAAAATTAGTTATCATCAAACCAAAAATAACAAGAGCAATTAAATCAACAATTGTAAGAACAATTATTGAAGAAATATGAAAAGAATTATAGAAAATATCATTAAATTTTTCTTCTTTACATATTTGATAAACTTCTTTAATATCATCCGATTGAATTAAATATATTTTTTTCATTTTTCTAATTAAGAAAATATTATGCATAATATCTAATAAAATACTATCTATAATAACATAAACCATTAACATTAAACAAAAATAAGGTCCCCATCTTAAAAATTTTAATAAATTATATTCATTACCTAAATAAGAAATATCTTCTCTATTTATATTTTCATTTCTCATTATTTTTGGGAAAATATCAAAAATTAAAAACACTAAATAAAATAAAACAAAAAGAATACTTAATCCAGAAGTTATTATATAATCAATCCAATATACAAAAAATTTCGATTTTTTATTAAGTATTAAGTGATTTATTATATTAGAAAAATAATATATTGAAAAAAAAGTATACAATAATATTATTATTAACAGAATCCAAAATGATATATAATCTACTCTATTATCATTTGTTTCTATTGTTTTAGTTCCTAAATTTCTTATTAAATTTATATATTCAATTTTTTCATCCATATATTTTTTTATAAAGAATTATATATTTTTTTGTAACATTTTTAAAATATTTTTTTTATTATAAGATTAAAGGTTTTATTAATTTTTTAAATATTACTTTTTTTTAAAAAACTAAATATTTAAATAATAGTTTAATTTAATTTTATTCTTTTAAATTCCATCCATTTAAATCATTTTCATAATTAAAATCATATTCAAGTTTATTATTAAAGTTATTTATAATTTCATTAAATTTTATTTCTTCATTAATATCAAATTGTTCAATTTCTTTATTATAAAAGTTTTCAGGAATAAGAAAAACAGAAATTTTTTTATCTTTTCCTCCACTTATAATAATATTACTTTCTTCATCAAATAAAATTTTTTTAATTGATAAATTAATATATTTAAAACAATAAATACTTTTTTTTTTAATTAAATCCCAAATAAAAATTCTTCCTTTATTATCACATGAATAAATTAAATTTCTTGTATTATCAATTTGAATATAATTTATTTTATCTTTTTCTTTAAAGGAAATAATCTCTTCTCTTTTATTTTCATAATTAATAATTGATATTTTACCATTTGAATCACAAATAAAAATAAATTTTTTATCTTTTGAAAATTGTAAATTTAAAATTTTTTCTCCTGAAGTTGTTTTAAAAAAAAAAATTTGATTATAATTTTTATCATCATAAATTTCAATAAAGCCTTTTTCATTAGTTAAAATAAAATTATTTTTTTCATTTTCAAAAGTTAAAGAAGTATAATTAAATATATTTTCTTTTATTATAATTGGATTTATTATTTCTTCATTTAAATCAATATAAAAAAATTGGTTTAAAGAAATAGAAAATAATTTTTTTAAATTTGAATTATAATAAAAATCATTTATACTTTTATTAAAAAAATTAAAATTTTTTATTTCTGTAATTTTAGAACAATTATCTTCTAGTTTAAATATTATAATATTTCCATTATAAAATCCTAAAAATAAAAAATTTGAAAAATTATCAAAAAAAATTTTTTTCGGTCTAAAAAAAAATTCTTTTGAAAAAAGAAGATTAAAATCAACTCTATTTGAATTTTTATTTATTTTATAACAATAAATATTTCCTAATAATTTATTTCCTTCTATTTTTTTTTCCCAAGTGAATAAAAATTTTTGATTATTTAATTTTAAATTTTTATTTTGAGAAGTTATAATAATAATAATTTGATTCTTTTTATCATAAATAAAATCTTTAATTTCAAAAGTTAATTTTTCTATTTTTCCAATTTCTAAAATTTCATTAAATTTTAGTTCAGGAAAATTTTTATTAATATCTAAAAATAAATTTAACTCTTCAGAGAATAAAATATCTTTTCTTTCAATACAATCATTTAAAAAATTTTCAAATTCATTTTTTATTTTTTTTATTAAGTCACTATTTATTATTTTAAAAAGATTCTTTTTTGGATAATAAGGAACTAAAGAAAATTTTATTATAAGAGATTTATATAAATTCTCAAAGTCTTCATAATTTTTTTCAATATTCCAAAAAGTGTTATTTATATTATTTGTTATTCTTATGTTAAATAATATTTCTCTTTTTTTTAAAATATATATTTCTTTAAAATCTGTTATTATTATTGAAAGTAAATTTTTTTTCTTAATTACATTTAAAGAACCTTCATTCATTATTTTATTATTTATAATTATTATTTATTCTAAATATTAATAATTATTTAAATTGATTATAAATAATATTAAAATTAATTAAAATATAAAAATGAATAATATGAAAAATATGGTTAATGAATTTATAAAAGAAACTAATAATAGTCATATTCAAGTTTTACAATTTGATAATGGAATATCTAATTTTACAAATGTAAATAATAATAAAAAAAATAATACAAATAATTCAAATAAACAAAATTATAAACATATAAATCATTTATATCATGATAATAAAATGGGAGATAATAATTTAAAAAACGAAAATAATTTTGTGGTAAGAAATTCTAATAATAATAATATTAATAACCTTAATAATAATAATAATAACATTAAAAAGAAAAATTCATTAAACAATAATAATAATAATAATATAAACAACCAAAAAAAAATATAAACGAAGAAACAGTAAAATTAAATAAGAATATAAAAAATAAAAATTTAGAAAACGCAGTTAAAAAAAAAATAGAAAATACTTCAGAAGATATATATGAAGAATTAAATAATAATAAAAATAAAATAAGAGAAAAAAATAATCCTCAAAAAAAAAAGACAGAAGAAAAAATAATGAACACAATAAAATTAATATCAAATAATAGAGTAAAATATAGAAGAACAAATGAAATGATGAGAGAATTAGGAAAAATAGTAAATAATCCAATAACAAATTTTGTAGAACAAGAAAATGAACCTTCAAATAAATTAAGTGAATATATTTCTAATAAAATGATAAATAAAGATAAAATTGAAACAAAAGTTTCTCCTGAAGATGAATATTATTATAAATTAAAAGAAAGAATAAAAAATGAAATTAAACAAAAAGGTTCTTTTAACTTTAATCTTCTTAGTGAAAAAGATAGAAAATTATTAGCTCAGAAAAAATTATATAATAAAATAGGTAAAAATGTTTATAATGAAAATATTAATAATAATAATAATAATAATAAGGTTAATAATAATAAAATAAATAAAGAAAAAATAAATAAAGAATTAAATAGAGAAATGAAAAAAGAAAATTTCTTTGATGATAATAATGAAGAATATAATTATAATAATGATATTGATAAAATATTAAATGAAGAAGATGAAGATATTAAAGAAATTGAAAAAGGATTAAATGATAATAATAATAATAATAATAATTATGAAAAACCTTCTGCTAAACAAATATTAGAAAATGTTCTTAATAAAATTGAATTTAAAAATCAACAATTAATATATCAAAATCCTCAATTTAAGAAAATTAAAAAATAAATAAATTTTAAAATTTTATTTTTTAAACTTTTACATTTTAAACTTTATGTTTTAAAAGAAAAATAATATTATAAAACCTTTTCTTCTTTTAATAGAATTAAAACAAATCAAAGATTAAAACAATATAATATTCAAAAGAATAAAAAAAAAATTTTTTAATCTTTTTATTTATGAATGAATTTAGCAATTATCATTTTTAATTTATTACTATTTTTTTGATTTTCTGGAGAATTATCAATTGATAATAATTTAGAATAAAGTGCAAAAGAATATTCAATGTATTGCTTTCCTTCAATTACATTTCCACTTTTAATATAACAATATCCAATATTATAAAATAAAGCAGCTCTTTTATTTTCAAAAATATAATTAATTTTTCTATGAGTATCAAAAAAATTTAAAGCTTCTTTATAAAATTTTAAAGCTTTAGTATAATTGTTTTGACTAACATTATAATCACCATAAAGTTTAAACATTAAAAAATTATAAAAATTATCATTTGAAATAACTTTTATATATTTATTAAAATATTCTCCTAATTTTTCATGTGTTGTTTTATAATCTTTTGTGCTGAAAAAAAAATAAGAAAAACAAAAATAAGATTGAATAAAAATATTTTGAATTAATTCAACAGAAAAAATACATTTTAAATCTTTATTTTTTAATAATTTAGTAAGAAAATTAATAATCAAAAAAGAATAAGCTTTAATTTTAAATAAATATTCATTTTGTTTTTCTTTATTTGGATCATTAATATAAGAATTAGAAAAATTAGAAATAATATTAAATAAACAAGTAATAGCTAAAATTATTTCATTTTCATTATTTAAATTATTATCTTCTATTAATTTTTCATATTGTTTTGAAAGTCCTTGAAATTTCATCATATGTGGATTTGAATTATTAATAATAAAATAATTGATTAAATTAGAATTTATATAATTTGAATATGATAAATTTTGAGAATTATTTTTTTGAATTTCTTTAAAGAAATTATTATATCCTGTTAATATATCATTTTTTTTATTTTTATATAAACAACTTATACAATTATCTTCGATATTATTTTTTATTCCAAAGACTGAATGTTTTAAACAAAGAAGATAAAATAAGTATTTTTCTTTAAAATAAATATTTGATATACTATTCTTTGTTGAATCAACTACTATAAAATTTGCTAAATTTCTTTCAGGAAGATAAATATTTAAATTTTTATTTATTTTCTTTAATATTTTTTTTAAATTTATATTATCTTGTTTTAATGAATAATAAAAAGCTAAATGACTTAAAATTGATAAATAAATTTCACAAGAATTTTTTAATTCATAATTTCCTTCAATTGAAATAATTTTTAATTGTTGATAAATATCATTTAAATCATTTATTTTTTTATTTAAATCAACAGAATAATTATTATTTGTAATTTCATTTTTAAACTTTAATTTTATTCTTTCAAATTTATTTTCAATTTGATTATCTAAATCAGAATAAATATTATTTATTTCATTTATATTATTTAAATTTCCTTCTTCAATTAAAACTTTCCATAATAAAAATTGAACTTTTATTTTAAAATAATCTTTAATTATTGTATCATTAATTTCATTTTCTTCTATTTCATAAACTAATATATTACATTTTTCTTTTGTATTTTTTATATTTCCACATAAAAAATTTATTAAAGCTTTATAATAAAAAAATAATATATAATCATTTTTTGATTTATTTAATTCTGCTAATTTATGAAAAGAAGTATAAATTGTTTTTAATTGATTTATATTTCTTTTATGATATGTATCTTCAAATTCTAATATATTAAAAATTAAATATAAATCATCAATGGAATTGTTTTGAGAATATGAAATTTGATTATAAAAATCTTCTATTTTTTTTGAGTCATATTCACATAAAAAATATAAAAAAACACTATCATTTGTTTTATTCGTTTTTTTTTGATTGTTTATTATTGTAATTAATTCATTGTAAGATAATTTATTTGAATTATTTTTAAATATATATGCTTTAGAATAAAATATTACATTTTCATTTCCTATTTTTTTTATAATTTCATTATTCAATGAAGAAAGAGTACTCATTTTATTTATTTATTAATATCTTTTTAATAAAAGAAAAAATAATATAAGAATATAACTTTTAAAAAAATAAAAAAAATATTTAAAAAAAAAAATGAATTACTTTTCTGAAAATGAAAAATCTTCATCATCATCATCATCTACAGAGAAAAAAAACTTAATAGAAAAAATAAATTATTATTTAGAATTGATAAAAGATAAAACAATAATATATAAATTTCATAGATGGATATGTGTGTTAATCTTATTATTAATATATTTAATTAGAGTGATAAAAACAAAAGGATATTACGCATTAACATATTGTATAGGAATTCATTTTTTAAATTCTTTTATTGGTTTTATTTCTCCTTTAGAAGATCCAGAAGATAATTTAAATGATGACAATTCTTTTTTACCTCAAAAAAATAATGAAGAATTTAAACCTTTTCACAGAAAAGTTAAAGAATATCAATTTTGGAATGTTTTATTTCTTACTTTGTTTATTTCTATTTTTTTAACTTTTTTTGATTGTTTTGATATTCCTGTTTTTTGGCCTTTGTTATTAGTTTATTTTATACTTATTTTTTTACTTACTATGAAAAATCAAATTAAACATATGATTAAATATAATTATTTACCTTGGGATGCTGGAAAAATTAGATATAATATTAAATAAATTAATGTTTTTTTTTAAATTATTTTAAGATTATTTTTAAGTAAATTTTCAAATTCGCATTTTTAAGGAATAATTTTTATTATTTTTTATTTATATAATTATTTTTTCTTTTATATTGCTTCTGGTTTTTCATAATATTCTTCTTCTTCATTTTCATAATTTATTTCTTCATTTTCTAAATAATTTCCCTTTTCAATATTATTATTTTCATTTGAAATTTTCTTATTTAAAGCATTATTATTTTTATTAAAATCATTAAAATTCTTTTTCTCTAATTCATTATAATCCTCATCATCTAAATTAGAATTTCTTGATTTAATAACATTAACACATTTTTTCATAATATCAGTAAACATTAAATAATTATTATTATCAAGAAATTTTTGATTAATATCATAAATAGTATAATAAGGTAAGTTATTATTAGGATCTTCATCAATTAAATAATCAATAATTTTTTCTTCTTCTTCTTTAATATCATCAAAAATTTTTTGATAATTTCCTTTTAATTTTCCTCCATTAATTTGATAAATAATGAAAAAATCTTTTAAAACATTAAAATAAAATTCTCTTAAATAATTTTCATAATCTTCTTTTTTAATAACTAAATTATTATCTTTTCCTATTTTTGGAAGTTGTTGAAAAATATAAAAGGATTTATCTGTTAAGAAATAATCATTTTTAATTTTCATTTTTTTTAAACATGTAAAAAGAAAAAGTGAATTTTCTATTTTATTTAAATCAAAAAATTTTTTTTCATCTTCATCTTTGTGAAAATAATCATTACTTTCATCATAAAAATTAAACAGTTTTTCTCCTATATCTTTTTCATTTTGAAAGAATAAATTAATCATATTTTGAAATTTTTCATAAGGAATTAATTTTTCATCTGAATCATTATTTAAAGAAATTAATTTTAAATTAGTTAAAATTTCACTAAAGTGAAGTTGATCTAAACCTAAATTACTTAACCAAATTTCAGTTTCATCTTTATTTATTATATTTTTAATTTCTTCTGGTTTTTTTGTCTTAACATTAACTGTACTTTTCTTTGTTATTAAAGGAACACTTTCTTTACCACCCATAAAAAAATATTTTTTAATTTAAATTATATTAAATTCAGTTAAATATATTATTAATTTATTATAAAAAGTTAAAAAACAAAATAAAAAAGCAATCAAATATTTTATTTTACTTTTCCAATATTCAAAGAAAAAAAATAAGTAAAAACCAAATAAATGAATATATTAATTATTTAATATTTATTTCCTAATAAGTGGCATAGCTTGAGTAGTATTCATTTTATTTTTATTTTTTAAAGGATTAACATAACCAACTTCAGGTTTTCTTCCAAAGTAACCATTATAAGTTTCTTCTCTATTTAATAATTCATTTCTAAATTGTTCAATTAAACCATCAGAATCAGCCATTTTCTTTTCTAACATTTTAATTTCTTCTTTTAACTTATTTATCATTTCTATATCTTCATCTTTTGAAGGTCTCTTTATTAAATATTCTTGTAATTCTTTTACTTCATTTAATAATGATATATTTTTATTTTCTAATATTTTTATTGCTTCATAATATTCTTTTTGTATTTTTTCTAATTCTAATACATATTTTTGTTTAAATTCTTCTGAATTTTTTTTAAATTTATTTTCTAATTCTTCATTTTTTTTCTTATAATTCTTTTCTAATTCAATCATCATTTCTTCATATTTTTTTTTCGCTTTTTCTAATTCATTTTTTTTTTCTGAAATTGAATCATCAAAGTTTTTAATTATATTATTTTTTTCTTCTAATTCTTTTTTTAATTTTTCAATTTCTTCATTTAATGAATTTATATTTTCATTTTTAGATTCAATTTCCATTTTTAAAATATTTATTTTACTTTCATTTTCTTTTTCAATTTCATTTATTTGAAATTTAAACTTTGCTTCTAAATCTAATTGTAATTGTTGTAAATTTTTTTCATTAATTTCATTTAAGTTTTTAATATCATTTTCATATTTATTTATTAATTTTTTTTTTTCTTCTTCAAATTCATTTTTTAATCTTTCTATTTCAATTTTATGCTTTTCATTCATTTCATTTAATAAAGTTTGATCACGTGATTTATCTTCTAAAGCAATATTTAATTGTTTTATTTTATTATTTAAGTTTTTTATTTCTGTTTCTAATTCTGATATTTTTTTATTTAAATTATTAATTTCATTTTTTAATTTTTTATTTTCTTCTTCTAATTCCAAATTTTTACTTAATTGATTATCATATTTATTTTTTATTTCTTGTAAATTATCATTTGCTGTTTTTAAATCAGAAATTAATTTTTGAATTTTATTTTCTAAAGTTTGTTTTTCTTTTAAAAACTTATTAGTTAATTCTTCTTCTAATTTTTTTAATTGATTATTTAATTTTTCATTTAAATCATCAATATTATTTTTATTTGAATTATTAAGATTATTAATTTCATTTTTTAATTTCTCAATTTCTTTTCTTAAATTATCATTATCTTTATTTAAATTTTCTATTTCTTTTTTTAAATCCGAATTTTCTTTATTTAAATTTAATATTTTTTCTTTTAAGTTTTCATTTTCTTTTTCTAATTCTTTTAATTTATTATTTATAAAGTTTATTTCATTTGATTTATCACTTTGAGAAGAATTTAAATTTTCTATTTGATTTTTATAATTATCAATTTGAATTTTTAAATTTTGAATTTCAAAATTTAATTTTTCTATAACTTTATTTTTTTCTTCAATTTCTTTTTTTAAATTTAAATTCTCATTATTTAAATTATTAATTATTATTTCCTTTTCTTTAATAATACTTTCATATTCATTTATTTTTTTATTACTACCATCTTTATTCTTTTCTAAATCTAAAATTTTTAATTTATATTCTTCAATTTGTTTTTCTAAACTTTTTATTTTTTCATTTAATTTTTCCACTTGTTCACTTAACATTTGATTAGTTTTCATATAATCATTTTTTAATTTTTCCATTTGTAAATTATTATTATTATTATTATTCTCTATTAATTTCTTATATTCTTCTATTTTCTTTTCATAATCAGAAATTTTTTTTTCGTATTCTTCAATTTTTATTTTATGTTCTTTTTTTAAATTTGATATTTGATTAGTTAAATTAGTATTTAACTCATTATATTTATTTTCAGCTTCTTTTTTTATTTTTAATATTTCATC
>JAEEGL010696578.1_pt1 | contig 11911 bp, 9 predicted proteins | sample 9134231 | NCBI WGS metagenome assembly JAEEGL01 (sample SAMN16246548, study PRJNA631951) | gut metagenome | biome: gut microbiome; feature: rumen; material: fiber-attached | host: Bos | place: Iran: Karaj | collected 2018-10 | reverse complement strand
GTAGCACCCTCAGGCACGTGGATATGAATGTTCCAATGGTCGAAGATGCGGTAGTCGATACCTAACACATCAACATGGGCCTTGACATATTCCAGCGCGATGACTGCCGACTCCTTCATCACGTCGCCCAGGTTACCCGTCAGCGTCAGCTTGCCGGCCTTGCCCTTGCTGAGCGATGTCTCGATGAACAGGATTTCACCGCCCACGCTGGTCCAGGCCAGTCCTGTCACCACGCCGGCATAGCTGTTGCCCTGATAAATGTCGCGGTAGAAGGGTGGCTTGCCTAACAGGTCTTCAATCTCAGTAGGCGTGATTTTATTGTAGGGCAACTCACCGGCTTCAGCCTTCTTGAATGCTAACTTGCGCAAGGCCTTGTTCACCTGTTTCTCTAACTGGCGAACACCGCTTTCACGCGTGTATTGTTCGATGATTTTCTCGATAGCTGTCTTGTTGAACGTCAGGCTCTTATCGGTCAGGCCCGTGTTCTCCTTCTCCTTGGGAATCAGGTGACGCTTGGCAATTTCGTATTTCTCCTCAGTAATATAGCCACTCACCTCGATAATCTCCATGCGGTCGAGCAACGGACGGGGAATGGTGCCTAAGTTGTTGGCGGTTGCGATAAACATCACCTTAGAAAGGTCGTAGTCCACATCCAGATAGTTGTCATGGAAAGCACCGTTCTGCTCTGGGTCGAGCACCTCGAGCAGGGCTGATGCGGGGTCGCCATTATGCGTATTCTGCGTCACCTTGTCAATCTCGTCTAGAATGAAGACTGGATTCGACGAACCAGCCTTCTGGATGTTCTTGATGATACGGCCGGGCATAGCGCCAACATAGGTGCGACGGTGTCCACGGATTTCGGCCTCGTCATGCAGACCGCCCAACGACACACGGACATACTTACGCTTTAGGGCATCGGCAATCGATTTGCCTAAAGAGGTCTTACCGACACCCGGAGGACCATAGAGGCAGAGAATGGGCGATTTCAAGTCACCACGCAGCGAGAGCACGGCAATGTACTCCAGAATGCGTTCCTTCACCTTCTCCATACCGTAGTGGTCACGGTCCAGAATCTTCTGTGCGCGTTTCAGGTCCATATCGTCCTTGGTATATTCGTTCCAAGGCAGGTTGACCAGTGTCTGCAGATAGGTGAGCTGTACATTGAAGTCGGGCGAGTTCTGGTTGACCTGATCCAGCTTCTCCACCTCCTTATAGAAATACTTCTCTATATCTTCCGGCCATTTCTTCTTGCGAGCCTTCTCTAACAGTTCCTTCTTTTCAGGTGTGTTCTCGTTGCCCATCTCAGCCTGCAGGTTCTTAATCTGTTGTTGAAGGAAGTAGTGGCGTTGCTGCTCGTCAATATCATCGCGCGTCTTATTGCGGATGTCAAGTTTCAATGTCTGCAGATTGATTTCACGATTGATGATGCGCATCACGCTGAACAGGCGCTCTTTCAGCGAATCACACCCCAGCAGCATCATCTTCTCTTTCACGTTGAACGGCATATTCGAACAGATGAAGTTCAGCGCCATGATGTTGTTGCTGACGTTCTTGATGGCAAACGATGCCTCGTCAGGAATATCATCGCTCATCTGAATGAATTCGCTGGTCTGCTGACGCAGGTCTTCGATGGCTGTTTTGAACTCCACGTCACGCTTCTCAGGCTCATCTTCAGGAGCAGCTATCACGTGTCCAACCAGGTATGGCTTGTATTTGGTCAAGTCCAACAGGCGGAATCGCGAGATGCCTTGAACAATGGCCGTAATATTGCCATTAGGCAGGGTCAGCGTCTTCAGTACTTTGGCTGATACGCCCATATCAAATAAGTCGGAACGAATAGGTGAATCGACATCCGCATCGCGCTGACAGACCACACCGATAATCTCTCCCGATTTCTCAGCCTTGCGGATAAGCGTCATGCTCGTCTCGCGGCCAATCAGGATAGGGGACACTACACCTGGAAACAATACCAGATTCCTCACAGCCAGAATAGGCATCTCATCGGGCAGTTTCATGTTTATCAGGTCGCTGTAATCACCCTCTACATCGGCAATCATCGAGAACGACCTGTTCTTGTTATCCATGTACATTGCTATATTATCTTTCATATTTTTCTTTGCAAATTGAACTGCAAAGGCAGTACAAACCAAATGCAGAAAAAATATTTTTCCTGCTAAGGTAATGCCTGCTTTCGCAGTTTATGGCTGCAAAGTTACGAATTTTTCCCGAAATTCCGTGCTATTGTCTTGATTTTATTTATTTTTTCTAAAATAATAAGCTTTTTTATGCAACATAGTTGCCATATATCAATGGCAGATTCACTCTTTTAACTTTCCTGTACGCAAACAGGGTCTTTGCCTGATATTACTTTTTGAAGAAAGAGGCAATCCAGAGGATGGCTACTGCACCGATGATGGCCGTGCCAAGCTGGCCTAAGATGCCGCCCCACTGAATACCTAACTGGTCGAAAAGCCAGCCGCCAAGGACACCTCCAAACAAACCCAGTACAAGATTCATAATGAATCCGAAACCGCCACCTTTCATCAACTTGCCTGCACAAAAGCCAGCCAAGCAACCGATAATAATTGAACCGATAATTCCCATAATAGTCTAAGTTTAATTGAAATTCACCGCAAATGTAGTCAATATATTTGAAACTGCCAAATGTAGTACGAAAAAAAAGATATTTGTAGCAGCATTTCGCCACTTACTTCATAGAATAAGCAGCGTTTACCAAAGTTTAGTTTACTAATAATTTCCTGACAGTACTGTTGTTCATCCTGACGATGTTCAGTCCTGGTTGTAGGGTGGGGAGTCGATGACCTTGGAGATTATAGCAGTCGGAAATAACCATAGAAGCAGAGTTCCCGGTTGGTGTGATGCCCGAATAGCCTTTTTCTCCGTAGTAGCCCTTGATAATTGCATCCTTCAGATCTGGTTGGTTGAATTCTGGTACGCTACGATGCGTTCCGTCCGACAATCCCATCCAGTAGAAAGTACCCATTTTGTTGGCCTTAGTCTGTTCTACGAAGTAACGGGCATAGGCCAGCATATTGCTGCGATAGTTGTCATAGCCATTGTCTGTACTGGTACCCCATTCCCCGAAAATGACGGGTGCTCCCTTCGAAACGAGGTTGTTCTTGACATCTCGGATAATCTGGTTCACCTCGTTCTTGGCATTGTTGAGGTTCTTGACGTCAACATAGGTATGCACTTCAAAAATCAGATGGTTGCTGACAGCATCAGTAGGCAGCTTCATCATCTTCAAGGGGTCTTGCAGATGTGTGTTCCATGTACCGCTGCCGTTACAGGCACCATAGGTATTGACAATCAGGTTGCGTTGGGCATTGTTGCCGCCGGTCGATCGTACGGCATTGACGAAACTCTGGGCATAGTTGTTAATGGCATTATAGGCCGATGTGGCTACGGTGGCGTCATAGTTCGACGATGTGGCAAACGAGGCGAAGCACCACGAAGCGTAGGGGTCTAACATCTCGTTGTAGCCCTCGAAGAGCAGATGCTCGTCATAGTCCTTAAACTCCTCGGCAATCTGCTTCCATACGGCCTCGAAGCGTTCTTTTTGTTTGGTGTAGTCTGCCTCGCTGGCTACCAACCATGCGGTGTTGCCAGCACCTGTGTCGTGATGAATGTTGATAATACAGTACATGCCTTGACTGATGACGTAGTCGACCACCTCATGCACACGTTTCATCCACGCCTCTTGTATCTTCGTGCCGATGGGGTCGGTGGTGGGGTTCCATACCGTGCCGTTAAGGTCGAATTTGGCCTCCATGTGTGGATACCAGGTCACAGGGACGCGAATGGCGTTGAAACCTGCATCTTTCATCATTTTCATCAACTCGGCTTTGGTGACGGGCTGGCCCCATGCCGTCTCGTAGCTGGAAGGAGACCGATCCGACCATTTCTCAATCCACATGTTGTTTACATCACCCGAATTGCTGTCGAGTGTATTGCCTAAGTTCCAGCCAACTCGCATATTAGTCACAGCAGAGGTTGCCGTTTCGAAATCTGCTGCCCATGTTGTCGCGCCGCATATAACAAACACGGCAATCAGTATTGCTCTGTTATTCATTGTTTTAGAATTTGGTCGTAAAGTTACCTCGCTATAGTAGTCCTTTCGTTGATGGCAGCTCGAAGTGATAGACATCACGACGGACAGCCATTTTCAGAGCGCGTGCCAGAGCCTTGAAGATGCCTTCGATTTTATGGTGTTCGTTATCACCCTCTGCCTTGATGTTCAGGTTCATCTTGGCTGCAGCACTAAGACTCTTGAAGAAGTGGAGAAACATTTCGGTAGGCATTTCACCAATCTTTTCGCGACGGAACTCCGCATCCCATACCAGCCAAGGGCGTCCGCCGAAGTCGATGGCTACTGAGCAGAGACAGTCGTCCATAGGCAGGCAATAGCCATAGCGCTCAATACCGCGCTTGTCGCCCAAAGCCTTCAGGAAACATTCACCTAAAGCCAAGGCTGTATCCTCAATGGTGTGGTGCTCATCCACGTGCAGGTCGCCTTTGGTATGGATGGTCAGGTCCATCATACCGTGCTTGCCAATCTGTTCGAGCATGTGGTCGAAGAATCCTAACCCCGTCTCAATGTCGCAGCGTCCGTTGCCGTCCAGGTCGACCTTGATATAGATGTCCGTCTCCTTGGTGGTGCGCTTCACCTCTGCTGTGCGCTCTCCGCCGTAGGCAATCTCGGCAACCTTGTCCCAGCTGCCTATCTGCAGGAATCCGCAGCCTATGTTCTCGGCGAACCTACGGTCAGTTTCGCGGTCGCCGATGACGTAGCTGTGCCGGATGTCGTAGTCGGGATTGTCGATGTATTTCTGTACCAGTCCCGTATTGGGTTTGCGTGTTGGGGCATTGTCTTCGGGGAAGTGAGGGTCTATCAGTATGTCGTCGAACTCTACACCTTCACCTTTCAGCGTGTCGATGATGAAGTTATGAACCGGCCAAAAGGTGTCCTCGGGGAAAGCATCTGTCCCCAGTCCGTCTTGATTACTGACCATTACAAACTCGTAGTCTGTATGCTGGCGCAGGAAAATGAGGTTTCGGATGGCGCCAGGTACGAACTTCAGTTTCTCAAAGGCGTCTATCTGTTCGTCGGCAGGTTCCTGGATGATAGTGCCGTCGCGATCAATGAAGAGTATTTTTTTCATATTGAGTTTAGAGATGAGAGTTTAGAGAAAATTTGTTCAACGTTTGCTTGCGTTCCAGTTCTTTTGTTTCTATGCTTCCGTAAATGTAATAGTTGTGGACGAGCGTCACCTGACTGACGTAGAACTCGATGAAGCTACAAAGTGCGAAGGTACAGAATGTGAGCGTTGTCATATACGACGGCATGCCTAATGGGTCGCCGATCAGCAGTCCCTGATGAGCCTGCTGGTTGGCGTAGTTCAGGATATTGGCTGGCAACATGATGACCTGTACCACCAACGCCACAAACAGGGTGCTGACAAAGAAGACGAGGAACAGCGCTCCCCAGTGGCTTAGTCCACGGCCATAGTTGTGCGCCAATGTCTTCCAGTAGCCGCATGGAGCCTCCATCAGGTATTTCATCAATACGTGCATCAGGGGCAATGCAAAGACTGCAACGAGGATGCTGCAAATGATGAATGCACCGACAGTTGTTGTCACATGACGCATGATGAACTGCGGACTCAGGGCCTCGGTCAGAGACATGAATCCTATGAACAGCAGTAAAGGAATGAGTATGACAAGAATTGTCAGGAATGTACCCTTCAGACTGCGCCCCATCATGTCAGGTGTCGTTGTCAGCCAGTGGGGCGGTATGGTGATGCTGCCTGTTTCCTTGTGTTCCTTCAGCTTGTTCAGGATGGTGGCTGAAGCCAGGCTCATGGCGGCGATGGCCAGCAACAGCAGTCCGATGATACCAGCAAGGCTGACAGCATACTCCTTGGCCGTCTCGGCAAATACGCCCTGCATAGCTGCCAACTGCTGCATCAGCGCCAATGTCAATTCAGGGATCTTGATGGCCGTCAGAGTGCCAAGGGCACCGCAACAGAGGGCATAGACAATAGCTAAGAGCCACGAGGCCTTGAACAATTTACGGAAGTTCTCGTTATACAATCGATAGCCGTCAGCCAGTATGGAGCGATAGCTACGGGCCTTCATTAGTGACAAATCATGTATTTTTTTCATTACATTCTTTTTAAAAGACGCTGCAAAGTTAAGCATTTTATGTGAATTTATCATGAGCGGAAGTAAATTTTTCACTTTTCACTTTTCACTTTTCACTTTATTTTATTAACTTTGCCATCAAGATGGCGAAATTACTCCGTCTCTGCAAAAAAAAGAAACATATTTTTTTGTTTTGCTCTCGACTTTTCGTAACTTTGCACTCGATTATGAAAATTTTACAATGGGGTTTCATCGGATGCGGTGAAGTGACTGAGAAGAAAAGTGGTCCGGCATTCTCCGAAGTAGAAGACTCTGGAGTGGTGGCCGTGATGAGTCGTAACGATCGCAAGGCACGTAGCTACGCTGAGCGTCACGGCATACCTCGTTGGTATACCGATGCGCAGGAGCTGATTGACGACCCTGATGTCAATGCCGTCTATGTTGCCACACCTCCGTCCAGTCACGCCACCTATGCCATTATGGCGATGAAGGCGGGCAAGCCTTGTTATGTGGAAAAACCGTTGGCTGCCTCCTATGAGGACTGTGCGCGCATCAATCGTATCAGCCAGGAGACGGGCGTTCCGTGCTTTGTAGCCTACTATCGTCGCTATCTGCCCTATTTCGGGAAGGTAAAAGAAATCCTGGACCGTGGCATCATCGGCAAGGTGGTCAATGTGCAGGTGCGCTTTGCCGTACCACCGCGTGACCTCGACTATGAACATGCTGAAAACCTGCCTTGGCGCTTGCAGCCTGATATTGCGGGTGGTGGCTATTTCTATGATTTGGCTCCCCATCAGCTCGACCTCCTCCAGCATTTCTTCGGTGTCATCATCGAAGCACGTGGCATCTGTGCCAATCGTGGCGGGCTCTATAAAGCTGAGGATTCCGTCAGCGCCTGTTTCGAGTTCGAGAACGGTCTGCCTGGCTCAGGCTCATGGTGCTTTGTGGCTCATGAGTCAGCTCGCGAAGACCGTATCGATTTGATTGGCGACCGTGGCTCTGTGTCGTTCTCGGTGTTCGACTATCAGCCCATCCGCCTGCATACGATTTATGGTGAAGAGAGTTTTGCTGTGCCCAATCCGCCTTACGTGCAGTTCCCGATCATCAAGAGCGTCTGTGAACATCTGCAAGGCATAGGTGTCTGCGATTGTACCAGTATTTCGGCAACCCCGGTCAATTGGGTGCTCGACCGCGTGTTGGGAAAATTCTGAGAAATTGAGACAATGAGAAATAGGAATCGTGATATAATGAACAATAATTGCTGGCGTCGCCTATTGACGACGTTAGTGTTAATGTCTCATTTTCTCATTTCCTCATTTTCTCAATCTCTTGAATCTCCCGACTCCAGTCAGGTCGAACAGCCCAAGAAGAAACTCAGCTGGCTGCGTCGCACTATCCGAGGCTTCAGCTATATCGACACCAACTATGTGGAGCCACAGCACTACAACTGGTCGGTGATGGTGCAGGGGACATACAACTACGACTACTACCGACTCAGTTCAATGGGTGACAATAGGCAGACCGTTACCTTTGCCCCGTCACCGTCCTTTAAATTAGGACCCTATTTCGGATGGCGCTGGATATTTGCAGGCTATGCGTTCGATGTCCGCAACGTCTCTGCCAGCAAAGCCAAGCTGGAGTTCGACTTCAGCTTCTATGCCGCCCAGGTGGGTGCCGACATTACCTATCGCCGCACAGGTTCCGACTATAAGGTTCGCAACGTTGATTTGGGAAAGGACATGGAGAAGGAACACTTCGAGAATCTGCCTTTCGACGGGCTCAGCGTGGGCATCACAGGCTTCAACCTCTACTACATCTTCAACCACCAGCGCTTTTCCTATCCGGCGGCCTTTGCCCAAAGCACGATGCAGAAAATCAGCTGTGGCTCATGGATGGCTGGCTTCGGATATATACGCAACTCGCTGGATTTAGACTACGAGAAACTACGGAGCAAGCTGCAGGAACATACCAGAAAGAATGTGGAACTTGACAGCGGCCTGATGTTCAACAGCGTTAAGTACTACAATCTCAACTTGTCGGCGGGCTATGCCTACAACTGGGTGTTTGCCCGCAACTGCCTGTTCTGTTCCAGCCTGTCGCTGGCCTTGGCTTATAAGGCAACGCGAGGTGAGACGTCCGACAGGGATAAGAGCGGATTCGACATCAACAACTTTAATATCGACGGTATCGGGCGTTTTGCCTTAGTGTATAACAATAACAGATGGTATGCAGGTACCTCGGTCATCGTACGTGCCTACAACTATCGTAAGTCGCGCTTTGCCGCCAACAACATTTTGGGCAGTCTCAACATCTATATGGGTTACAACTTCGGAGCGCGCGAGGCTTATAAAAAAAGTAAAAAGGTAAAAAAGTGAAAAAGTGAAAACAATGCTTGATATTAATATAAATAATAAGGTATGGAGTATAGGTAAGGTTCTTTTAACTTTTTACCTTTTAACTTTTTTGCCTTTTATTTCTTCGGCCCAGACAACGTATCTGCGTGCCGACAGCGTGAAGGTCTGCCAACTGCTTAGTCAGGCCAATCGCGAGACATCAACACTATGGCTGGCCCGTCAGTTTTTGGGTGTGCCCTACGTGGCTCATACCCTCGAAGTCAATGACGACGAACGCTTGGTGGTCAACACCCGACAGCTGGACTGTACCACGCTGGTGGAGACGGTGGCGGCTCTGAAACTATGCGCACAGCAGGGCAAGCAAGGCTTTGCTGACTATCTCAACGCCCTTCGCCTGCTGCGCTATCGGCAGGGTAGGATGGCGGGCTATCCCTCGCGCCTGCACTATTTCACCGACTGGATTCGCGACAAGGCTCAGATGCAGATAGTCACGGACATTCACCAGCCCAATCCACCCTTTACGGCTGTGCAGACGGTCTGTGTCGACTACATGTCAACCCATCCCACAGCCTATAAGGCGCTGAAGGCCAATCCTGCCCTGATTCCTGAGATACGTGCTGCCGAGAAGTCGCTGACAGGACTGAAGGCGCGCTACATTCCCAAACGCCTGTTGCGTAACAACACGTTGCTGCGCAAGGCCGTCAAGGATGGCGACATCCTGGCTATCACCTGCAACAAGAAGGGCCTCGACATTGCCCATCTGGGTTTTGCCGTGTGGCGCAAGGACGGACTGCACCTGCTCAATGCCTCGATGCTCCATAAGAAGGTGGTTGAGGAACCTATGACGCTCTATCAGTATATGCAGCATCACCCGTCGCATACAGGCATCCGCGTGGTAAGAATTTTTGAACAAACTCTAAACAAATAAAATATGGAATTACCTGATTTTATGAATTATGGCAACAAGTTCTCGAAGAAGGACTTTGTTGAGAAGATTGCACGCATCGCTAAGGGTGCAGGTTCTAAGTTGGTTTATGCTGCCCTGATCCTATACTACACTTTGCAGAGCGACAAGGTGAGTGCCACCAACAAGGCGATGATTATCGCTGCCTTGGGATATCTTATCAGTCCCCTCGACGTGGTGCCGGATGCCATTCCCATTGCAGGCTTGGCCGACGACTTGGGCGTGCTGGTGTTCGTGCTGAAGAAGGTGTGGACTGATGTAGACCCCAGTATTCAGGTGAAGGCCAAAAAGCGTCTGTCCAAGTGGTTCGACGAGGATGAAATTGCAGAAATCAACGACCTGTTTGAAGGTCGCGATTAAGTGAGAACAGAGCTAAGCTCGCTTAAGCTCTGTCGAACGTGAGCGAGCTCGATGTGAAACATCAAAGTGATAAGTGAATGACGCAAGAGTATCAGATTCGTGTCCAGCCCCATATTGCTGTTAACGAGCAGGCGCTGCGCAGCTATCTGGCCGACGAGTACGGGTTCGATGTGCGTACGCTGACGGCTGTGCGTATTCTGCGTCGCAGTATAGATGCCCGTCAGCGCACCATCTTTGTCAACCTGAAGGTGCGGTGCTACATCAACGAACAACCGCAACAGGACGAGTATGTGCATACCGACTATCCCGACGTCTCTGACCGTCCGCAGGTCATTGTGGTGGGGGCTGGTCCCGGTGGTTTGTTTGCTGCTCTGCGCCTGATAGAGCTGGGCTTGCGTCCCATCGTGCTGGAACGTGGCAAGGATGTCCGCGAACGCAAAAAAGACCTGGCACAGATTGCCAAGACACAGCAGGTGGACGGTGAGAGCAACTACTGTTTCGGCGAGGGTGGGGCAGGAGCCTACTCCGACGGCAAGCTGTACACGCGCTCCAAGAAACGTGGTTCTATCGAGAAGATTCTCAACGTGTTCTGCCAGCATGGCGCCTCGACGAATATCCTTGCTGATGCCCATCCGCACATCGGTACCGACAAGTTGCCGCGTGTCATCGAGAACATGCGCAACACCATCTTTCGCTCGGGTGGTGAGGTACACTTCCAAACCAAGATGACGCGGCTGATTTTAAGAGGTGAGAGGTCAGAGGTGAGTGGTGAGAGAATAGTTGGGTGCGGTGAGAGCCGCGTCGTAGGTGTTGAGGCAGAGGTCCGACAAGACATTCCTCTTACCTCTAACCTCCCACCACTCACCACTAAAGAATTCCTCGGTCCCGTCATTCTTGCCACAGGTCACTCGGCTCGTGATGTCTATCGCTATCTGGCTGATGCGAAGATAGATATCGAGGCCAAGGGTATTGCCGTCGGTGTACGCTTGGAGCATCCTTCTGCGTTAATTGACCAGATTCAGTACCACTCCCGTCAGGGCAGAGGCAAATATCTGCCTGCTGCCGAGTACAGCTTTGTAACGCAGGTTGACGGACGTGGTGTCTATTCCTTCTGCATGTGCCCTGGCGGTTTTGTCATCCCTGCTGCTACGGGCCCCGAACAGATTGTGGTCAACGGCATGAGTCCCTCGAATCGGGGCGGGCAATGGAGCAATAGCGGTATGGTGGTCGAGATCCGACCGGAAGATATCAATCCTGCTGACTATCCTCTCGCCTCTTCTGCCTTGCGCGTGATGGCGTTCCAGGAACACTTGGAGCGCGACTGCTGGCAGCAGGGTAATCGCCGACAGACGGCACCGGCCCAGCGCATGGCCGACTTTGTCAACAACCGCCTGTCGTTCGACCTGCCCAAGAGTTCGTATGCCCCTGGACTCATCTCGTCGCCCCTTCACTTCTGGATGCCCAAGCCCATCGCCCATCGTTTGCAGGAAGGCTTCAAAGCCTTCGGGCGCATGAGTCACGGCTTCCTGACCAACGAGGCTACGATGATTGGCATTGAGACCCGCACATCCAGTCCTGTACGCATTCTCAGAGACGGCGAAACCCTGATGCATGTTCGCATTCAGGGTCTCTTTCCGTGTGGAGAGGGTGCCGGCTATGCCGGTGGCATCGTCTCTGCCGGTGTCGATGGCGAGCGCTGTGCCGAGATGTGCGCCCAGTGGTTGACTAACCTTCGCTAAGTCCGCCGCCACCGTCGTCACCGCCACCGTTGTCACCGCCACCGTTGTCACCGCCGGTATTGCCGCCGGTATTGCCGCCGTTGTTCGTAGATCCGTTACCCGTGGTTCCGCTCTCGCCACCATCCTCCTCGTCGTCGCCGGGCTCATCGGTGTTGGCACCCGACAGCAGGCTCTTGACGTTCACGAACTCGGCCTTCTTGATGAACTCGCGACTCGAGAGGTTGTCCTCCTGTGCCTGGTCGGGCAGGAAGCGGATGTGCAGCGCCTTCAGGTGCTGGTTCACGTTGAAGTCCTCCTCCTTGTCGGCACCGCCCTTCTGGCACTCGCAG
>JAEEGL017066402.1_pt1 | contig 11912 bp, 11 predicted proteins | sample 9134231 | NCBI WGS metagenome assembly JAEEGL01 (sample SAMN16246548, study PRJNA631951) | gut metagenome | biome: gut microbiome; feature: rumen; material: fiber-attached | host: Bos | place: Iran: Karaj | collected 2018-10 | reverse complement strand
TAACTAAAGGTAATAGAAACTCTATTACTACTTTAGTAAATGGTAGAGTAATAAAAAATAATGAATTAAATAAATGTATTGTAGACTGTTACCACACCTACATTCATAAAGATAGATACCCAGTAATTATATTAAATATAGAAGTAGACCCTATCTTAGTAGATATTAATATTCATCCTACTAAAATGGATATAAAATTTTCTAAGATGGATACTTTAAAAGATATAATAATAAAAAGTTTTTCAGAAAAACTAGAAGAAATAACTCTTATTCCAGAAGTAAGTGTCAGAGATAGTTACTCTATCAGTGAAGTAAGAAGACAAATTACCACTGATAAAAAAGAAGAAAAACAAGAAGAGAAAAAAGAAAAATACGAAGAAATAAAATTAGACTTTGAAGTCCAAGAAGAGAAAAAGGAAGAAGAACAAAAATTAAAAGAAGAATTACCATTTGAAGTAGAAGAAGATAAAAAAGTAGCAAGAATCAAAAAAATGATTTCTCGAGGAGTAGTCTTATTAACTTATATTGTTGCCGAAAATGAAGATGGAATGTATTTAATAGATCAACATGCTGCTGCTGAAAGAATTAATTATGAGAAAATAATGAAGCAGATGAAAGAAACTCCTATACCAATTGATTTATTAGTTCCAATCAGGATAGAATTGAGAAAAGATGAATTTATACTAGCTAAAGATAGATTAAAAATATTATCTGATTATGGATTTGTAATTGAAGAATTTGGTGAAAATACTATCATAGTAAGAACTTTCCCAAATTGGATTCCTGAAGAAAAAAGTGAAGAAATTATCCGTAAAATAATCGATATAGTTATTGAAAAAGGCTCATTTGATTTTGATCAATTCATCTGGCGTATGGCCGCAACAACAGCATGTAGAATGTCTGTAATGGCTAATACTTATATATCAAAAGAGGATGAAGAATGGATCTTAGAAAATATTAGGTATTGTGAAAATCCATTTACCTGTCCCCATGGCAGACCGACTATTATTACTTATACAAAATATGAACTTGAAAAACTATTTAAAAGACAATTAGATTAGAAGGAGTAAATATGAAAGACATAATAGTAATAGTAGGACCAACTGGAGTTGGTAAAACAAAACTTAGTATTGAACTTGCTAAAAAGTTAAATGCTGAAATAATCAATGGAGATAGTGTAGCTATTTATAAAAAATTAGATATTGGTAGTGCCAAACCTACAATAGAAGAACAAGAAGGAATACCACACCATCTATTAGACATTAAAGATGTAGAAGAATCATATACTGTATATGAATACCAGAAAGATTGCCGTGCCAAAATAAAAGAAATAACTTCTCGTGGAAAAAGAGTAATAATAGTAGGGGGTACCGGTCTATATATAAAAGCTGCTCTCTATAATTACCAATTTACTGAAGGTACTACTTATAATGAATATAATGATTTATCAAACGAGGATATGTTAGAAAAAATAAAAAATAGTTATTCTGGCAAATTACCAGAAGTTCAAAATAGAAAAAGATTAGTAAGACTATTAAATAAAGTAGAAAATGATGAAAAAATAACTAATCTAAAAGATGAATGTTTGTATCCTATTACAGTAATTGGCCTAACTGCCCCAAGAGAATTATTATATGAAAGAATTAATAATAGGGTAGATAAAATGATAGAAAATGGCCTTTTAGAAGAAGTAAAATCTCTTAAAGATAAATATAATAATTCTAGAATATTAAATTCTGGTATTGGCTATAAAAAGTTTTATGATTATTTATTTAACAGTAAAGAATTAGAAGAAGTAATTAAAGAGATTAAGAAAGACTCTCGTCACTTTGCTAAAAGACAATTTACTTTCTTTAATCATCAATTTACTACTAAATGGTTTGAAGTTGATTTTAATAACTTTTCAAATACTATAAAAGAAGTAGAAGATTACATTGAAAAAGATGCTTAAAAAATTAAGCATCTTTTAATTCTAAATAATGGTTTATATTAAATTGATGTTGTGTTCTCTCAATACTATTTAATTGAGATGTCGTTATCAAGAAATAACTATGTTCCAAGTAATCTCTTCCATCACTCGCCACAGGATCATCCCAAGTTAAATCTATATGATACCAACGACCTCCAAAATCTAAAACATTCCATACATGGTTGTCTGAAGAAACTTTATAACTACGTATCCCCATCTTTTCTAAGAATAATTCCATCAAATCAGAATATCCGCCACAAATAGCATATCCTTGAAATAAAGGCCCATAAGCAACATCTGAACGATAATTAATTATTCCTCTCTCACTTCTATCAGAATCATACTTTGTAGTATTAATAATATAATCATGAATATTTCTAATATTCTGTTCATAAGAATCATATTCATGAACTAACTGAGGATATAATGTATCAATTTTTTCATTAATTTGAAGAATATCTTCATCTGAATAGCTTTTAACTAAAGAAATATGAACTCTACCTAAAGAATCAAATTCTGTTTCAATATGAGAAAAACCATTATATGGATGAACATAATTATTTATATCAGATAAAAGACTCTGATCATTCGCAATAATTTTAACATGGTCAATACAACTTAAATAATCACTTGGACAATAAAAAGTAAAATCAGTTTGACCAGAATTAATTACAGTATAGTAAATATTTAATAAATCTTGATAAGAAGTAGGAGAAAAATTATCAGTATTTTGTACAAATAAAAAATTATAATCACGATAATAATCATTCTTTTCTTCTAATGTTACAATTTTATTATTATTTAAAATATGACTATTAATAATAGTTGTTATTTCATCTTGTCTTAATAATACAAAACCAACTAATACTAAAAATAAACCACATGTAAAAAGCATTTTAAATAATGACAGAATTTTTTCCATTTAATCACCATTTCCTTATCTTAATTTTACTCGAAACAAAAAGCAAAGTAAATAAAAAAACCAATTAAATAAATTGGTTTACTCCATAGTATTCATCATCTTAGTTAATCTTGATTTCATACGAGCCGCTTTATTTTTATGAATTTTTCCACTAGACATAGCTTTATCAATTCTTTGGATAGCTATATTTAAGTTATTGCTAGCATTTTCTTTACTACCAGCTTTTACCTCTTTCTCAAACTTTTTTACAGCTGTTCTCATACTAGTTCTAATAACAGCATTAACTTCAGCTTTCTTAGCGTTTGAACGCATACGTTTCTTAGCACTTTTAATATTTGGCATAATCTCACCTCACTTTTGTAAACAAGTTAATTCTATCAAAAAATAAGAAAAAAAGCAAATAAAAATAGTAAATTTATATAATATCAACAAATAATAATGACAAAATGCTAAAAATATGATATAATATGTCCAATTAAAAGGGGGATTTATTATGGAAGGATTTGAAACATATTCTAATATTTCTCTTCGCACCTTACTAAGAGAATGTAAAAAAGTAGATATTTCTGATGAAAAAATTAAAAGGCATTTATCAGAGAAAAATGGTAAAAATATTCATGATGTATTTAGTTATCGTTTTTATGAAGATGACCTTGTAGATACTTTAGATATTTACCATGATGGTAATCATATCATAGGTTATATAATTCCTAGTTATAATGAATTTTTACAAAAGCTATGTAAAAGATTATTAAAAGGACCAATTTCCGAACATATAGAAGATAATGAGGAATTAACTAGCCTTTTAACTCAAAGATTAAACTTATTAAAAAGCTTAAGAATGCCACTCGAATTATGTACCGAAGAAAATGCTTTTTATTATATAAATGATTATTTTTCTAAAGGAAAAAAATATCATAGAAGAATAAAGCAATTAGAAAGATTAGGACAAGAGAATACTGAAGAATATCGAAATTTAAAGTATTTCTATTATTCAAGAGCTTTTTATCCAATGTATGAAAAATATATAAAAGTAGTTCAAAAATTATTTTATGAAAACCTAATCACCAAGAGAAAAGAATACAAAAAATTAATAGAAACAAAATGTTTTAATAAAATTATTAATAATTATTTTGATATGAATAAAGTAGCAATGTATATAGTTCATACATATCTAGTAAAATGTGAAGAATCAACAGATCACAATATTATTGCTAAATATTATAAATTAGTAGAAAAATATAGAGACTCAAATGATTATAGTAAAACAGTTTCTTTAACAACCGATGAAGGAATTATATTAAATTGGGATAATCTTCAATTAAGAATGAAATACATTGAACAAAAACTTCAAGAATATGAAGTAGAAGTTAACTGGGAAATTGTACCATCTAGTAAGAAAACAATAATAAAGCAACAAGGTCAAGCTAAAAGTATTACTTTAACAGAAGAGCAAACAAAAAAAATAGCTAACTTACAACAGACAGGAATAGAAAAAAGAGAATTCTATGAAGAAACTCCGTATCTGTTAAAAGCTAGAGGTTTAAAAAAATATCGTGGCTATGTAGCTTATATATATGAAAATGGACGAGTATTACTAGATAGAGAATATGATGATAATGCCCCAAGTAGTGCCAAAGGAAACGCTATATTTGCTATCAAAGCAGTTGATTTTGCAACATTAAGTAGACTAGATAAACTATCATTAAGACAAAATCCAAAAGTAAAACCAATAGACCATAGAGGCTATTGGAGAGAAAGAGTAAATGAGCTTATTTATAGTGATGGTAGTGAGGAAGAAAAAGAGTCTGCTAAGAACTTAGTAAAAAAAATAAAAGAAAAGAGCAAATAACTTGCTCCTTTTTTATTGATATAATTCTTTCTTTAATAATTCCAAATTATTCTCCATAATTGATACATAGTCTTGTTTTTCACTTCTTTCTGCATCTGTTATATTATCTAACCTATGAAGATTAATAGTTTGAACTTCTGAATAATTTTCTTTAATCTTCTTTACATGTTCATTCTCTTCATCTCCATCAAATAAGAAGATAAAACTAACAGTACCACTACTAATTAATTCTTCAGCATCAGCTAAAGTTTTTTGAGTAGCATCACCATCAATACATGTAACTTCCATTCCAAATTTCTCTAAATATTTTAAAGCACTATCAGCAACTAAAATAGCTTTATTATTAGTGCTATCTACCGCCACACGATAATCAGCATCTACTTCACTTATAGTAATCTTTAATTCCTCATAAGCATCATCAATATCCTTCTTAAGATAATTACTGGATACATATTCATTTAGACTCAATCGTACATTTTGACTCATCATTAGTAAAGAAGAAGGATTTAACCATAATTCTTCAGGAGAGTAGTCAGTTTCTAAAACATAAGCTGTATCGATAATCTTTAAATCAGGATTAATTGTTAATAAATCAACAGCTAAATTTCTTTCCTTTTCAAGAAGCCCATTATAAACAAACAAATCTTTTTTAGCAAATTCTCTTTTCTGCTTTTTACTAATTTTATAATCATTAGTATCAACTCCATCTGGATAAATAGAACTGATAGTAGCATGATCTCCATATAAGCTTTTAACCACATATTCATTAGGATAATTAGTAACAATAATCTCAATGTTATCCATACTATCATTACTACAACCAGTAATAAAAAATGGAATAATTAATAATAATAATAAAAGTCTTTTTCTCATAATTTCTCCTTCTTTGGAACTGGGTCATATCCATAAGATCCCCCAGGACGACATCTTAATATTCTTTTAATAGCCAAAAAACTTCCTTTAAGAACTCCGTAATTAAGAATTGCCTCTTTACTATACTCACTGCAAGTAGGAATAAAACGGCAATACTTGTGACTAGATAAAGGCATTTTTTGATAGAGATTAATGAAAAAAACAAGTAAGTTTTTCATTCTATCACCATAATCATTTTACTATTAATTAAAATGTTTTTCAAGGTCTTAAAAAGATAAAAAATAACCTTGTAAAAAACAATTGATAATAGTAAACTAATAATAGATATTAATAATATGAAAAGAAAGGGAGGGATAAGTATGAAAGATAATGAAGATTTAGACTTAGATATTACTAAACGATTAAAAAAAGTAGAAGCTAGCTTAGACTTTAGTATTTTTCCTAAAAAAGATAATCCCTTACCCCCAACTGATAACAATAATAACGAAAAAATCGATGTAGTAGAAGATGTTAATAAAGAAGAACAAGAAATAATAAATGAATCATCTGAAAATATAATTAAGGAAGATGAACCAATAGAAAAAGAAGAAATAATAAATGAATCATCTGAAAATATAATTGAGGAAGAAGAACCAGTCGAAAAAGAAGAAGAGAAAGAAATAAAAGAACAAGATGAAGAAAAAAATATAGCAGAACCAGTAAAGAATAATGAAGAACAAAAGTCCAGATCTATCAAAGATAAGATTCTAAAATATTTATTATTATCAGTAATCGCAATTATAGTATTAATATTATCAATAGCAGGCTTTAAAAGTGTTAAGAATATCAAATCTTCATATATAGAAAACTCAACAGTAAACTATCAAGTATGCTTAAAAGATAATAACTATTACGCTGAAAAATGCTTAAAAGAAAATGGAGAATATCTATCATCAATTACTGATACAATATTGATTGACTATAATTATAAAGCAGATTATCAAACATCAGAAAAAAAAGATATGAATTATTATATAAAGAGTTCATTAATCATAAAAAATGGAGAAGAAAGTGAAAAAGTATTATTAAAACAAGAAAAACAATTAATATCTAAACAAAAGGTATCTATCAAAAGAAAAAGTCTTAGCATATTAAAATCAATAGAAATACCATTTTCTGAGTACAATTTATATGCTTTCAAATATAAAAATGATTTCTCTTTAACTAGCCAATCTACTTTAGAAGTATCACTAATTTTAGAGGATGAAGAGACTGAAAAAGAATTATCTACATTAGTAATTCCTTTAACACAAGATACTTATCATTTAACTAAAAAAGAAATTAAAAACCAAAAAACAATCTATGAAAGAAAAGGTAATATTTTTCTAATAATGTTATTTACTTTATTCATAATAATTGGTTATGGTGTTTCTTGGTTTTATATTACTAAATTATGTATTTTATTGTGGAACTTAGGAATAAAGCCATGTATTTATAAAAAAGAATTAAATGATATACTAAATAATTATGATTCGATAATAGTATCATTAAAGAATAAAAATGAAATAATGGATAATCAAGAATTATATGAAGTAGAATCATTTCAAGAATTGTTAGATGCTAGAGAAATAATAAATAAACCAATTCTTTATAATAAAGTAGATGAGACTAGTTCAGAGTTTTATTTACAAGATCAAAATAAAACTTATAAGTATACTATTAAAGAATCTAATTTTGATGAATATTTATAAATAAACAAGAAATATGATATAATGAAACAGGTGAGATTATGGAAGAATTATTTCAAAAATTAAATATTAGTCCCAAAAACAAATCTTTATATCAAACAGCTTTTTCTCACAGTTCATATGTAAACGAACATAAGCAAAAGAATGATTATGAAAGACTAGAATTCTTAGGGGATGCAGTTTTAGACCTTGTACTAGCTGATTACTTATATAACAATCATAAAGATACCGAAGGTGAAATGACAAAAGTAAGAGCTAGTTATGTATGTGAAAATGCTAATTATAGTTATGCCACTAGTTTGCAATTACAAAATTATGTATTACTTGGTCATGGTGAACAAAAAGAAGGTATGAAAAAAACTATAATTGCTGATATTTTTGAAGCCCTAATGGGAGCTATTTATTTAGATTTAGGTTATGCAACTGCTAGAAAAGTAGTTTTAAAAGTAGTAATTCCATTTATTAAAGACCCTAATATTATTTTCTTCAGTGATTATAAAAGTAGTTTACAAGAACTAGTACAGACTACCCAAAAATCAGTAGATTATGAAGTAATAAAAGAAGAAGGACCAGCCCATGATAGAGTATTTACTGTAGAAGTAAAAGTAAATGGCATAATTTATGGAAAAGGAATTGGTTCCTCAAAAAAAGAAGCAGAACAAGAAGCTGCTAAAGTAGCTTTAGATAAAATGGTTAAGAAAACACTTTAAGTGTTTTTTTCTGTAAAGTAGAGAGAAAATAGACTAAAAAGCATTGATTTTAATTGTCAAAAAAGGGTATTATAAATATATCAAAATAAGATGCAAGGTAGCATAGTACTTGTTTTGGATGTAATGAAAGGAAAGAGGTAAAAAATGAAGAAAAAAAGGACTGGAATAATCGGAATTCTAATCGCAATACTAGCTTTAGGTATTGGATATGCTGCAGTAACAGCAGTAACACTAACAATTGAAGGAACTGGTTCAATTACATCAACCCAAGAAAACTTTAAAGTAGTATATACAGGTGTAACAGTAGCTTCTAAATCAGAAAATGTTACTACAACTCAATCAGCAAGTGGAACAACAGGTTCATTTACTGTAACAGGAATGACTAAAAAAGGAGATTATGCAGAATTTACTTATACAATTGAAAACCAAAGTGAAGCTATCTCTGCAATACTTGGAACTCCAACTATTGCTAGTGGATACAACAGTGAATATTTCACAGTAACATCTACAACTAATTCTCCAACAACAATAACATCAACTGGTTCTACAAACACAACAACACAGACAGTAAGAATTGAAGCAGCTAAAACACCAACTGCTGATCAAACTTCAAATACCGTAACAATAACACTTCAAGCACAACCACAACCAGAATAAGAATGAAAATAAAAAGTAGGTGAAAGAGTACATGAGCAAAGACAAAACTAGAATTTACACTTATGAGCTAATCATTGTAGTTCTACTAATTGCCGGTACTCTTTTTGGCCTAATAAAAAACAAAATAATTACCGCCAGTTTAACCACAATCATTGCCATAGGTTTATCTTTACTGCTAAAAAGAAAACCAATATTAAGAATTAATAGAAAAAATATACGCATAATAATGATTACATTTGGACTATTATATATAGCTTTGTTTTATACATTAGGACTATATACCGGTTTTTATAGACAAACAAATACATTTGGAGTAGAAACACTATTAAAATATATAATTCCAATTACCATAATCATTATTTCTACTGAACAGATTCGTTCAAAATTGCTACTAGATGAATCAATGCGTACAAAAATATTAGTGGTGATAATTGGAACAATTATTGATACATCAATATATTTAAATAACTATGGGTTGAGTAATTTAGATAGTTTTTTAGGCTTAATAGGCTTTGCTGTTTTTGCATCTTTAGCAAATAATATATTATTTACCTATATGAGCCCAAAATACGGAAAAGAACCCATAATTATCTATAAATGTATAACTTCTCTTTATACTTATTTTCTACCAATTACTCCAGATGTTTACATATATTTTAGAACTTTTGTAAGAATGGTATATCCATTATTAATATATGGTTACATGGAGAGATATATGAATTTAGATAAAGAGTGTGAAATAAAAAAAGATATCAAAAAAGAAATGGTATCTTATGGATTAGGAACAGTTATTATTTTACTAGTAATTGCCTTAATTTCATGTAAATTTACCTATGGTATCTTAGTAATAGGATCAGAATCTATGACAGGAAGCATAGATAAAGGCGATTTAATATTTTTTAGAAATAAAAAAAATAAACTAAAAATAGGTGATGTAATTGTCTTTCAAAAAGATAATATAAAAATAGTACATCGTATTATAGATATAAAAAACATAAATAATGAGTTTAGATATTATACAAAGGGAGATGCTAATCCAACTCCTGATGATAAATACATAACAGAGAATTATTTAGCAGGAAAAGTTCTATTTAGAATTCGCTATGTAGGGAAGCCAACATTATGGCTCAGAAGTATATTTAGTAAAGAGGGATAAAATGAGTAAAAAGGATAAAATAAGGAAACGTGAAATACAAAACATAGTAATAATTATTTCAGTAACCATGATAATTGGTATTATTACATTAGCCTTGTATTTAACAATGGGAAAACACCAATTTATTAAGTATACTGAAAATAGTGATATAGATTACAAAGTATACTTGAAAGAAAATGATTTTTATAACAAAAACTATTTAGAAAAAGGGAAAGGATATATAGCTAGTTTAATTGATTCTATAACATCTAACTTTAAATATTCTATCAAATTTTCTGAAAATGTTAGTTATAATTACTCATATCGTATTGCTGTTGAAGTAGATGTTCAAGATGAAAAAAATGATAGTAATATTTATCACTTTAGTGAAGATTTAGTAGAACATAGTCTAAGCACCAATAAAGGAAACTTAGATATTAATGAAGACTTAACCATAAAATATGAAAACTATAATAACATAATAAGTAGATTTAAAGATGTTTATGATTTAAATAATACTGAAAGTACATTAAATGTATACTTATATGTTAATATTCAAGATATAGATAAAAGTAATACAACCAGTTTAGTAGATAAAAAAGTGTCTAGCTTATCAATTCCTTTAACTCTTAACACTGTATCTATTGATATTGGTAATAATATTATTACAAATAATAACAATCAATTTGAAATAATAAAAACAGAAAACTATGAATGGCTTATTGCTGTAAGTTTATTCTTCCTAATTATATCTGCTGTTTATATAATGTTCTTAATAAGATATATAGAAAATACTAAGACAGCTCAAATGGTATATGATAAAGAAATAAAGAGTATAATAACAAACTATGATTCTTATATTCAAAAGATATCAGGAACATATGATATTGGTACATCACAAGTATTAAAAATAGAATCATTTAATGATATGTTAGAAATAAGAGATACTCTAAAACAACCTATATTAATGCTTGAAAACGAAACAAAAGATGGAACATTCTTCATTATACCTGCAACTAATAGTATTATTTATACTTATGCATTAAGAGTAGTAGATATAAAAGCCAAAATGGATGGAAAAGAAGTACCAACATATGATATTACTGAAATACCACATGCAGAATTCTTAAAGAAAAAGAAATATACAGATAAATATATTCAAGATCAAATTACTATGACAACATCAATGCCAACAATTGATGAAAAGAATATTATTAAAGGTTCTAAAGATAAAAATACAGATCTTTATGATCAGTTAGAAAAAACAACAAGTTTTGATTTAAAAGAAATTAGAAAAGCCAAAAAAGAATTTGATAAAAAGAAACACAAGTAATTAAAAAGAGGAAAAAAACAACATCCTCTTTTATTATTTATAAAAAAATGATATAATGTAAATGCTGTTTCGTATAAAAAAGAAAGGAGAGAAAAATGAGTAAAATAAAAATATTCGCTTTAGGCGGATTAAATGAAAATGGCAAAAATATGTATGTTGTCAATGTAGATGAAGATATTTTTGTTTTTGATGCCGGTTTAAAATATGATAATGATATTAATCTAGGAATAGACTATATTATTCCAAACTTTGATTATTTAATAAAGAATAAAAAGAATATTAAAGGGATATTTTTAACACACGGTCATGATGGAAATATGGGAGCTGTTCCTGATATTATAGAAACAATCCCAGAAATTCCTGTATATGGAACTAAATTAACTTTAGATATAGTAAAAAATGATACTTCCAAAGAAGTATTGGAAAAAGCTAGATTAGTTGAGATAAAGCCTCATAATAAAATAGATTTTGGTAAGAACTCTATATTCCCAATATCAGTAACACATTCTATACCAGATGCATTATGCTATGTGCTATATACTCCAGATGGCGCAATCGTATACACAGGAGACTTTACTTTTGATTCAACTATGATGGGTTCTTATAAAACAGATATTGGAAAATTAGCTTATGTTGGAAAGCAGGGAGTATTATGCCTAATGTCAGAATCTCTTTATGCTGATAAAGTTGGTTATACTAGTCCTAAACAACGTATTTCAGATCATGTTTGGAAT
>JAEEGL015455133.1_pt1 | contig 11912 bp, 9 predicted proteins | sample 9134231 | NCBI WGS metagenome assembly JAEEGL01 (sample SAMN16246548, study PRJNA631951) | gut metagenome | biome: gut microbiome; feature: rumen; material: fiber-attached | host: Bos | place: Iran: Karaj | collected 2018-10 | reverse complement strand
CGGAATAGACAGGCTTGTCAGATAGAAACAATACATAAATGCGGTGTTCCCGATGACGGTCACGGCATAGTCACGGCCCTCATAGCTCACCGATTCAGGAATCTCCAACGCCCCTTGTGCATTGTAACCGTCGACATGGCCAATAACTGTTACGGACACGTTGTCGTCATTGACACGATAAATCAAATCACCGACCGTGAACTCCGACGGACTTGATTCATAGGTCATAAACAGGCAGGTGGGGTCATAGTTGTTGCCTCCATCGTGGAGCGCACCCAACATGGTGTAGGCTCCCGTATTGGGGTCAAGCTGATACAAATTGCCATAATGCGCACCAAACAATTCGCCTGTCAGCATGTCGAAAGCCATCTTTATCGGCAAATCCATCGAGCCGATCACGGTCAATTCTGCATTGTCAAGATTCAATATGCCATACTCACCCCATGAACTGATCATATAAGCGTCACCCTCCATGTTGATAGCCAAGTTGAAGCCATCATGCGCTATCACGCCACGGTCTTGGATGTAGGTCGGATCGGCAGGATCGAAGCATTTCAGGTGCTCTTCCATAATGACATAAACCAATCCGTCGGCTGGATTGTAAGCCATGTCGTTGATGTATGGGACACTAGCGAAAACCACCTCAGGTGCTCCGATACGATTATTAGTGGCATCAAAGCTTGACCTGCAAATGTTATAGCCGTTGTCATTATTCACACTCCAGACATAGCCATCGGCAAAGGTCGCCGACGATACGGCCGAGACCTGGTCTGACGCAATGGACACAGACCCTAAGTCCTGCATGGTAAAAGAGATATATTGGTATTCAGCCGGACTGGGAGGTAATTGGTATCCAAACCAATGGGCGGTTGATGCAGGTCCTTGCGCCTTGGCGAAACCGGCGAATGCAACTAACAAAAAAATGAGATAAAATGCTTTTTTCATCATGATTAAGTTTAGTTTTTTGAAGTCACAAAAATACATATTTATGCTATAACGACGCGACCAATGCATCGCTGATGTTGTTGCCTAATTGTCGGCAGACATCCTGGCTCCATCGTTGCGCCATCGCGATGCGTGAGGCCTGGTCGTGCGAGCCTTGCAGCATGGCAAAGATATAACCGGCGTTGAAATTGTCGCCAGCCCCGACCGTGCTGACCGTCTCTATCTGCTGTACGGGATAAGTCTCGCAGCCTTCGGGCGAATAGACGTGTATGAAACGCGGGCCGTCCGTCAGTATCAACACAGGGCAATATCGGCTCACCCGTTCGTAGACCGCATCGCCGTCATGAAGGCCATACAAAAACCCGAAGTCTTCCGTCGACCCACGTACCACATCTGCCAGCCCCATGTTCTCCTCGATGTTGGACTTCACAAGCGGCAAATCGGCAATATGGTTTTTGCGGAAGTTGACATCATAATAGAGCCAAGCGCCAGCCTCACGTGCGGCATGCAACAAGCCGCCGACGACAGGACGGATAGCGGGATTGATGGCAAAGAAAGAGCCGAAGAGCACCACGTCATCTGCGCTTATCTCCGGTAACTTGCCGTCTAACGAGACAGAAGCGTGATCCTTGTAAAACACATACTGCGCATCGTTGTGCTCATCCAGGAAAGCCAATGAGATGTGTGACTTGACATGCTCGTGGCGGCAGACATATTCCGACGACACTCCGTTTTCTTGCAGATAGCGGCAGATGATGTCTCCGACATGGTCGCCACCTGCCTCGGTCACCATGGCACAGGGCACGCCAGCCCGTCCGAGGGATACAATACTGTTGAAGGTCGAGCCGCCCGGAACGGCTTTCTGTGGCTGGTCGTCCTTAAAAAGGATGTCAAGCACTGTTTCTCCAATACCTATTACACGTTTCATGGTCATATCATTTTGTTTTCTTTGTGTATTTCGCTTTTACGATCTCGTAGGAATTGCGTGTGAGGTCTTTTAGCAGCTCGTCGGGAGCCTCGTTGGGATCGATGCCAATCCAGTGCTTCGACGATTCGTTGAAGGGGTTGCCTATGCATTCGTGCTCGGCCTTCAAGTCTTCAATCCGCTCGGGTTGGCATTTGAGTGAGATGACCTTGAACTCGTCGCAGTCGAAATAGGAGAACATGTGGCCGCAGACATAGAATACCAATACGCCTTCGCCGTTCTTGAACTTGGTGAAGGGGAACTTCTCCTCGATGCCGTCGCCTAACGAGAGGCAATATTCACGATAGTCTTCGATATTCATGGATTATAACTTTATCAATTACAATAAACTAGCGATTCCCCCAGCGACCAGCGCAGCTGGAATGCCCAACAGCATCCCAATGAGCGCCCCTTTGATGTGGAACCAGTAGTCGTGGTAAGCCTTGGTCATATCCTCCGTGCCGGGAATGACGAAATGCTTGTCGTGGCAAAACCAGAGGCAGTCGAGAATCAAGGCATCGAACCAGTTCACCACCACCCACAGGGCGTATGCCGTCAGCGCGCCGCACAGGAAGGTCGTGCATCCGTTGACATACCGGACCAGCAGGCCCAGCAGCACGCCGAAGATGATCATGGCGACAATCTTCTTGACGTAGAACGTCACACCCCCGGGACGGTTGCTCGCATCCACCAACCCCAATTGGTCGCACCGCTCAATGATGGCAGGCGGGTAGTTGAAGATGCTTTTGATGGGGTTTCGCGACATCAGGAACACAAACAGCGTGAACAAGGCGCAAGCGATGAGGGATTCTATGATAAATGTCATATCTTTTTATTTTTCAGGTAACAATTCACATATTTGATCTTCCCTAATGATTTTTGGCGCAGCCTTTCCCGCCAGCACCAACACTTTCTTACCATTGCGATAGATGTGTAGCTGTCGTGAACGCACCACTGCAGTCAGTTCGGTGTCATCTTGCATGGCCATCCAAAGACGATGGTATTCGCCGTCCTCTTCAAACAGCTTCTTCTGCAAGTGCGAGCACATGTTGGTTGTATCAATGTTTATCATAAATTCTTTCAGTTTCGGTCTCAGTTTTTATCTTATTGCTATAACAATTGTTTCTACTTCTTCTTCCAAGAAGTGAATATTGAATTGCAAAGATAAACATTTTTCTATCTTTGCGCTCACAATCCATTTTTGTGCAATATTTCCGGCAAAAAGCCGTTTTTCGTTGTAAAAGAACGAATTATATGAAGAGAACCTTTCTTTTGTGCCTGCTGGCGATGCTGCTGTTTGGCTGCCAGAAAGACAATATCGTCACCATCGACCCTGTCGCGGTTGAGGATGCTGATGACGACATCGCGAATACCACTTTCACCCAAACGGTATATGTGGAATTCTCCGAGAGCGGCGACGCTTCTGTTACAGGCACCAACGACGACTTCAACGTGATAGTCAGTGACAACGATGTGACTATAGTTTACTCTGGCGAAGAATGTGTGATGTATGAGCTTTCGGGCGGTACTACCGATGGCTTCTTTAAGCTTTATAGCACAAGGAAACAAGCGATTGCGTTGAATTCTGTCGGCATTTTCAATCCGAACGGAGCTGCCGTCAATGTGCAAGGAACGCCATCGGAGCCAAACAAGGGTAAACGCACTTTTATCGTGCTAAATGGTGTCAACAACCTGGCCGACGGCGTTTCCTACACCGATACGCCTTCCGAGGAGGACGAAAAAGGGGTGATGTTCAGTGAAGGCCAGCTCATCTTCAGCGGTGAGGGGCGGCTTTATGTCACTGCAACAGGAAAAAGTGGCATCGTTTCCGACGACTATCTGAGCTTCAAGTCTGGTGAGGTGTATGTTACTTCTTCGGCAGGTCACGGCATCCGTGGCAAGGACCACATCCGCGTTTCGGATGGTGACATCCAGGTCGATGTCTCCGCCGATATGAAAAAAGGCTTCAGCACGGACGGTTACGTTGTCATCGAGGGAGGTTTGACGAACATTAACGTGACCGGGGGTACAGGCTACGACGACGAGGATGGCGAATACACGGGCTCGGCAGGAATCAAGGCCGATGGCTATTTTAGGATGAACGGCGGAGGCCTAATCATCGTCAATACCGGCACTGGTGGCAAGGGCATCAGTTGCGATGGAAACGGTTATTTTAACGGTGGCCAGGTCGAAGTGTACGCCCACGGCAACAATTATGGCAATAGCAGCGGTGGCGGTTTTCCGGGTGGTAGCGGTAGCAACACGAATAGCGTAGCGGCCAAAGGCATTAAGTTTGACGGCGATCTGATGTTTGCAGGAGGAAAGGTGTATGTCAACAGCATCAGTCACGAGGCCATCGAGGCCAAGGGCAGCATCACCATTGTCGATGGAATAGTATACGGTAACTCGCAGTCGGATGACGCCATCAATTCGGGTGGCGACATGACCATCTCGGGAGGCCGTGTGTTCGGTGCTTCCTCTGGTAACGACGGCCTTGACGCCAATGGCGATTGCCGTATCAGCGGCGGTTTGGTGTTCGCCATCGGCAGCCGTTCGCCCGAAGTGGCCATCGATGCCAACACCGAGGACAGGAAGTCGCTCTACATCACGGGCGGCACGATTATCGCCATCGGCGGACTGGAAAACGGCACGAACGGCAACTGGAGCCAAAGCTGCTATCAAGCTTCGTCATGGCTGCCCCAAACATGGTATGCCCTGACGGTCGGTTCCAAGACCTACGCCTTTTTCACCCCGACAAGTGCTGACTCGCGCCCTCTTGTGGTCACAGGCGAAGCGACGCCGACTTTGCAGTCGGGCGTGAGCATTACTGGAGGCATAAGTTATTTTGCCAACTTGTTTTTCGAGGACGTCGATATCAGCGGCGGCTCATCGGTAAGCCTGTCGTCCTACACGGGCGGCAACGGCGGCGGAGGACATGGACCGTTTTAGTTTAGAGTTAAGTAGATGAGCAATTTTGTTTACATAAAAGACATGTTGAGATTCCCCTGCGGGGAATGGAGTTCGTTTGTTTTTCTACACGCGGCGGCTTGTGGGGCTTACGAATGGTCAACTTGTTCATGCCGCCGCTTAATAAACTATGTCTCAACTCCATTCCCCGCAGGGGAATCTAACGAAATATGATGTTTAATTTTGAGTTTTGAAAAGTTACTTATGAAGATTAGGATAATCATATTATTGGGATTGTTTCTTCCCATGATGGCATCGGCCCAGACCGATGTCGCCCTTGACCCCGAATGTGGCGGCCGCGTCACGGTGACCTTGGATAAGAAAATCATCAAAGGCTTGCATGTCTCCCTTGAAGAGGAGGCGCGCTTCGACAACAACTTCGGCAGCCTCGACCGTCTGCAGACCACGGTGGGACTGAGCTACAAAGTGCATCCCAACATCAAACTGGGCCTTGGCTATGCCTTGATCAACGGCTACGGCGCCAAGTCGGAGTCGTTCAAAGACCCACGCCACAGGCTGATGGCCGACGTTCAAGGCACGCTATATCTCGGCAGCTGGAACCTCTCGTTGAAGGAGCGTTTCCAGGTGACACGGCGCACCGGCGATTACAATCCTTACCAGAACCCTCAAAACGCCTTGACCTTGAAGAGCCGCCTGTCGGCACGATACAAAGGCTTCGGCAGGGTGCAGCCCTACGCTTATTTCGAGGTCCGTAACTACCTCAACGCGCCTGTCATCGAGGCCGCTTTCGACGGAACGAACTACTACACCCTCGACGGCTATTCCGAGACGGGGGAGCCGGGTTGGTTTCTCTCAGGCTTCAACGGCGGCTATGTCAACCGTCTGCGCGGCTCACTAGGTGTCAATATCAGGCTGGATAAACGCAACACGCTGAATTTCTATCTCTTAGGTGACTATTGCATCGACAAGGAGGTGGATGCCAACGCCGCAGGGACACGGCTGAAATCCTACACCAAAGAGACGGGCTTCCGTGGTTGGGTCGGCGCGGGATATGAGTTCGCATTTTGATGGTTTTCTTTCCATTATTTTTTCTTACTTTTGCAAGATTAATAGAATTTGAGTCGAATCAATAATTTGTTTCTAATGAAAAAGCATACATTTTGGTGTATCATGGGAATGACAATGGCCGTTTCCCTGTTGTTGTTTGGCGCTTCGAATGGCTGGGCGCAGAGCCCCCTCCTTAAAACTGTGGAAATCCCGGATGCAACCCCTCCGATACTTCGTGCGGAAGGACTGCTAAGCTCGCATTGGACGCAGGAGTATCCCTACAACCAACTCTGTCCGAGAGACCCGTCGAATGGTAACTCTTACAGCTATGCTGGATGTCCTTCCATTGCTATGGGTCAGATTATCAATTATTTGCGGACGACACAAGGGACCCGCTTTACCGACGATGACGACTATCACCATGGCTATGCTGGCCGTAACTATTATATTGACGACGATTGGGAATCGTTGCAGTTCCCATCTTTCCCTCAGCTGAATGTGTTGTTGGATTCCGTTGACGCCGCTTTCGAACGTGGCGAGGAGCTTTCCGACGAGCTGAAAGCCGCCGTGGTTTTTGCCTGCGGCACAGCCCTCACGCAGGTATATACCTCGCAAGGTTCCGGCACTTTTGGCGTGAATCAGGCGTTTGAGGCCTACCAACGTTTTGGCTTTACGGATTGCCAGCTGTTTCGCGAACCTGATTCGGTGATGTTCGCCACCCTGATCTCCAATTTGCAGGATGGTTATCCTGCCCATTTGGCTATTGAGAATCCTGATGGCACGGTTGGACACAATGTCGTGGTCGATGGCTATCGTAAAGAGGATGGCAAGTTCCATGTCAACTTTGGCTTTGGCGGTTCCTTGGACAATTGGTACGACATCCCTGACCCCAGTTTTTATTACGGGATGACCAAGATGGAAGGGATAATCTTGAACATCATCCCGGAATCTGGGCCTTTGACCGTCCATGAATCCGTCCGCCAACAACCGTTGGAGGTTTATCCTAACCCTGTCTCCGATGTCCTCTATTTAAAGCATCTTCCCTCCGAACGGGTGGCGTATTCCATCTTCAATGTGATGGGGCAGGAGGTGGCTACAGGTGTCTCTTGCGGGACCATTTCCGTCGCAGACCTGCAGAGTGGAGTCTATTTCTTGCAAATCAAGGGTGATGATTTCCTGGATACAGCTAAATTCGTAGTGAAATAAACTTGTAAATACTAATGATATGAAAAACATGAAAATGACTTTGGTCCTCGCGACCATGACCTTGGCCGCCGTCTCTTGCGGTCCAAGACCGGAAGCCACAAATGAAGAGGCACCTAAGACACCTAAGATGCTGGTGATCTATTACTCCCAGACCTCTAACACCAAATCTGTTGCTACAGAGATTGCCACAAAACTTGGCGCCGACTTGGCGGAGATCGTTCCCGTGGAACTCTATGACGGCGACTTCCAAGCCACCATCGAGCGCGGCAAGAAGGAGCTCGACGAGGGTGCCTATCCGGAGATCAAGCCCCTCGCCGTTGACATTGCCAAATACGATGTTATTTTCCTCGGCTATCCGATATGGTTCGGCACCTATGCACCGCCTGTCTTCACTTTCCTTGATCAAGTGGATTTGAGCGGCAAGAAGGTCGTCCCGTTCTGCACCTTCGGCAGCGGAGGGCTGGAGTCGAGTTTGAAGGATTTGGCTAAGGCTGAGCCTAATGCCGAGATTCTTCCTGGCTATGGCGTTCGCGCCGCCCGTCTTGAAGCCATGCCTAAGGAAATCGACCAGTTTTTGAAGGCTGGTGGTTTCATCGAGGGTGAATACACCAAGCTTGAGGAGTTTCCCGAGCAGCATCCTGTGACCGAAGCGGAAACCGCCATTTTCAATGCCGCCGTGGGCGACTATCCGATGATGAAAGCCCAAGCCAAGAGTGTGGCTTCGCGTGCCATCCCCGAGGGCACCGAATACCTCTTCACCGCCGAGGACCTTCCACGCGAGGGTGGTCCCGACCTGCCGCCTGCGGGTGAGATGCAAGTCTATGTAAGCGTGATTGGTGAGGAAGCACCTGTGTTTACGAAGGTGATCAGATAAGCTTTAGGCGATTATACCGCTAGCAACACCAGCAACTGCGCTGTGAAAATGCGCAGGAACATGGTCAGCGGATAGACTGTCGCATAGCCCATGTTGGGCAGTTTGCAGCCCTCGGGCGCCACTGTGTTGGCGAAGGCGAGGGTAGGAGGATCGGTGTGTGTGCCGCCGATGAAGCCCATCAGCGTGTAGTAGTTCATCTTCAAGACCAAACGTCCGAACAGCCCGACCAGAATGGGCGGCACTATGGTGATGATGACGCCATAGACGACCCACATATAATGCTCCTGCACGGTGGACACGAACTGTTCACCGGCACCCAATCCCACGCAAGCGAGGAAGAGCGCGATGCCCACCTCGCGCAAGGCATGAACGCCTTGTCCTTCGGTGAAGTCGGTGCTAAACCAGCCCTTTTTCACGCCGAGCCAGCCTCCAATGATGGCCACCACCAGGGGACCGCCTGCCAAACCCAATTTGATGGGGGCTTTCATGCCCACGGGAATCGGGATGGAACCAATGATGATACCAAGGGCGATGATGACGAAAACAGGAATCAGCAGGAAGCCGCCTTTGCCTTTCTTGTTCGTAGTTGGTGCAACGTTAGTCGTTTCAAGTGTGGTAGGCTCTTTCGCTAAGTCGATGCGGCAGAGCGGACGCAACAAGATGCAGGTCACAATCATGCCCACCACGGCGAGAGGATAGGCCACGGCATAGCCCGCCGCCAGGCGCTCGGAGGCCCCCTCGATACTTAAGTCAGTGACAGCCTGCTGTGCCGCCGAAAGGCCTGGTGTGTTGGTGATGGCACCCGTATAGACTCCCGCCATGTCGGCCAGATCCTGTTTGGCTACTTTGGCGATGATGATGGTGATTAAAACACCCAGCGCCACGTTGACCAAGGCCATCAGATTGAGTGCCAGACCGCCTTTCTTGAACGACCGAAAGAAGCCGGGGCCCACTTGCAGGCCTACGGCCACCACGAAGAGAATCAGACCAAACTCCTTGATGACATGGAGCATCTCCGCGTTGAGACTCACACCAAAGGCACTGAAGGCAATGCCCACAAAGAGCACCCAAGTGATGCCCAGTGAGATCTTGGCGATTTTGATTTTGCCCAGCAGCAGTCCGAGGAAAATGGACAAGGATAGATATAAGATGGTGGGTCCAACACCCGCACCGGTGAAAAGGTTTGACATGGCGTGTTTCTAGTTTTTATGCAAAATGCAACAACTGGCAAAAGTACGGCTTTTTTGTATGTTGGTCTCCAAAAACCGATAATAAAATCCAGCGAAATCCGTTTACATATCGTTCATCGGCACGAATTTTGACCGTTTTTGCCGAGCATAAAGGAGAATTCCGTATTTTCGTCCCAAATTTACTCTTATGAAATCACGACTAAAACTCGGCTTGTTGTTAGGAATGGCAATGTCGATAACTATCTCTGTATCAGCACAAAAGCATATCGAAGGCTATGACCCGGAGGCGCTCTTCAACGAGGGCGTGCTGCTTTTCCAGAATCAGGAATACGGTGCAGCCATTTCCACCTTCGCCCAATACCGTGCCCAAGCCGCCGATGCCAAATCGCAACGCTTTGTCGACGCACAGTATTACGAGGCCGTCAGCGCGCTCTATCTCGGCCATGCCGATGGCCCGGCCAAGGTTATCCAGTTTGTGAACGACAACCCGGGCAGTACCTGGGCACGGCACGCCAACTTCCTCTATGCCAATCACCTGTTCCAGAATAAGAAATACAAAGAGGCATTGGCCATCTACGAAAAGACCGATGCCTTTGCCCTAACCACCGACGAGGCGCAACAGATGCAGTTTAACATGGGTTACGCCAATTTCCAGTCGGGCGAACTCGACAAGGCCATGCCGCTCTTCCACGGCCTCATGATGAATGAAGGCAAATATCAGGACCAGGCGAGGTATTATTATGCGCATATCCAGTATGTGAAAGAGAAATACAATGAGGCTTTGGATAACTTCCGTCTCCTGCGCAAGCACAAGGACTACAGCAAGGTGGTGCCCTCCTATATCATGCAAATTGACTACATCAAAGGCGACTACCAAGCGGTGATTGACGAAGGCCCGGAGTATATCCGTCAGGCCGACAAGAAACGCAAGGCGGAGATGGCGCAGATCGTCGCCGACGCCTATTTCCAACAGAAAGACTATGACAAGGCTTTGCAATACTACGACATCTACAAGAAAAACCTGACCCGCGGCATGTCGCGTGAAGCTTACTACCAGATAGGCGTGAGTAAGATGATGAAGGGCGATTACAAGGGCGCCATTTCTGACTTGCAGAAGGTGGCGGGCAGTAGCGACATCCTCGCGCAGTACGCTTCGTATTATTTGGGTTCAAGCTATGCCAAGACAGACGAGCCGAAATACGCTCGCAATGCCTTCTATAACGCCTATTCGGCAGGCTTCGACAAGGAACTCGCCGAAGAGTCCCTGTTCAACTATGCCCGTTTGAGCCTCATCCCTGGCGCCGACCCCTTTAACGAGGCGGTGGGGCTGTTAGACAACTATATCGCTGAACACCCCAAGTCGGAACGAAAGGCCGAAGTCGAGGAAATGTGCATCTATCTGCTGCTTAACGCGAGAGAGAATGACGAAGCCCTTAGCCGACTCGAAGCGATGAAAAAGATGAGCAATGAGTTGCAGACCGTCTATAACGACCTGCTTTATGTTACGGGTATTGACAATTTCCAAAAGGGATACTACGATAAGGCACAGGTCTATTTCTCAAAGATCATGAACAGCAAGCAGCCGGCTACCAACAAGGCTCAGGCCTGCTTCTGGATGGGCGAGTCGGCCTACCAGATGGGTGACCACAACAAGGCGGGGAAATACCTCACCCAGTTCAAGAGTATGAGCGGCTCCTCTGGTCTGCCTGAATACGGCCTCGCCGATTACGACTTGGGTTACATCTACTTCCAGAAACCCGATTATTCCTCCGCCGCCGAGCGCTTCAGGAGCTTTATCCGACTGGCTAACGACAGCCAAAAAGACCTCAAAACCGACGCCTACATCCGTCTCGGCGACTGCTACTTTATGGAACGTAGCTACGACAACGCCATCAACTATTATGACCTTGCCACTCGTGTTGGCAAGCGTAACGCCGATTACGCCCTCTATCAACAGGGACTTTGCTATGGCGCTAAAGGCAATGTAAACCAGAAGATAAGCATGCTCAACGACTTGCTGCAGTCCTACCCGAGCACGCCGTACTATGAGCAGGCCCTGTTCGAAATCGGCAACACCTATTTGGTCCATGGCGACAAACGCTCGGCCATCTCCAACTTCAACCGCCTCATCAAAGAACGCCCACGCTCGAGCTATACGCGCCAAGCCATGATGAAGGTGGGTATGATTTACTACAACAACAACCAATACGACCAAGCCCTTGCCAACCTGAAGAATCTGGTGGCGTCATATCCCAATACCGACGAGTCGCGTGAGGCCATGAGCATCATCCGAAACATCTACATGGAACAGAACAACCTGGATGAATACTTCGGATATGTCAATGCCAACGGCGGCCAGGTGAAGGTCACCCAGCAAGACTCGTTGGCTTTTGCCAATGCCGAGAACTTCTATCTCGATGGTCAATACCAAAAGGCACAGACCGCATTGCAATATTACTTCGATAACTTCCGCAACGGCGCCTATGCCCTGAAGGCCCATTATTATGCTTACGAGTGCGCCGAAAGGGTAGGCACTCAAGAGCAAATCATCACACACCTTAATTATATATTGTCGCAACCCGACAATGACTACACCGACAACGCCTTGCTCAAGATGGCCCGCATCGAATATGAGAAATCCAACTACAGCAAAGCAGGCGAATACTATGAGCGTCTGTCGCGTATCACCGAGGAGCCACTCAAACGTCTCGAAGCCTTGGAAGGCAGCATGAAGAGCAACTTCTTCTTGAAGAAATAT
>JAEEGL010236474.1_pt1 | contig 11912 bp, 11 predicted proteins | sample 9134231 | NCBI WGS metagenome assembly JAEEGL01 (sample SAMN16246548, study PRJNA631951) | gut metagenome | biome: gut microbiome; feature: rumen; material: fiber-attached | host: Bos | place: Iran: Karaj | collected 2018-10 | reverse complement strand
TGCCGGATGAGATCATTACGGCGATCGAGGACTGCAGCTTTTTCGAGAGCATCCCTCTCTGGGCAGTCACGCTCATCGGCGGGCTGTTCATCTGGGTGCTGTCCTTTGTGCTGATTCTGAGCGTCTACGGGCGGTTTTTCCGACTGTACATGTACACCGCCATTGCGCCGATCCCGCTCTCGTCCTTTGCCGGCGAGCCCAGCCAGAACATTGGCAAGAGCTTTCTTAAAAGCTATGCCGCAGTCTGTCTGGAGGGTGCGATCATCGTGCTGGCCTGCATCATTTTCTCGGTGTTCGCAGCATCACCGCCTGTGGTGGACACCACTGCCGCTCCGGTGACGATGGTATGGAGCTATGTGGGCGAGCTGATCTTCAACATGCTGGTGCTGGTCGGCTGCGTGAGAATGGCGGATCGCATTACGAAAGAGATGCTCGGCCTATAAGGAGGAATATCATTGGAAGTTCAAATCAACAAGGAGATTCGGGAATACAACGAATCTGTTTTCTTCGGACTGTCCGTGCGGCAGTTCTTTTGTTCTCTGCTGGCCATCGTGGTGGCGATCGGGCTGTATTATCTCTTGAAGCCTGTTTTGGGGCTGGAGACCACATCGTGGGTCTGCATCCTCGGCGCGGTGCCGTTCGCGCTGCTGGGCTTCTTTTCTTACCACGGTCTGACGGCAGAGCGCTTTTTGGTGGTCTGGTTTCGCTCCAAGATTCTGGAGCCGAGAAAGCTCCGATCGATGCCAAAGAATTACTACTGCGAGGTAATGCACGACCAGATCAAGAAATGGGAGAAGGAGGGCTATCCGCATGATACAGACCATCCGGCGGCTCCGGAGACTTGACCGCGTCCGCTACCGCGTTCCCCGCAGTGTGCAGGATTTGATCCCGATCAAATGGGTCTATGAGAACGGGTTGTTTCTCTCGGACACCCGGTACAGCATGACCTACATGTTTACGGACATCAATTACAAGAACGCCAGCGAGGACGACAAGGAAATGATGCGTGACGGCTTTGCCGCGCTTATCAACAGTCTGGACTATTCGGTCACCACCAAGTTCACAATCAACAACCGTGCACTGCGGCGGGAGTCGCTGGAGAAGGATCTGATGATGCCGCTGCAGGGCGACGCGCAGGACGTCTATCGAACCGAGTACAACGAAAAGGTTCTGAAAAAGGCGCTGGACGGCCACGCGGTCATTCAGCAGAAGTACATCACGGTCTCACAGCCGGCACGCACTGCACGGAGTTTGGAGGACGTGAGAGACTTTTTCGTCCGCGTACAGGATACGCTTTCTTCTTATCTTGCCTCCATCGGTTCGGATTGCTTTGCCCTGAACGCGGTGGAACGGCTGCGGATTTTCCATGATTTCTACCGCCCCGGGAAGGAGGACAAGTTTTCCTTTGATCTGAAGGACACCCTGCGGAAGGGCCACGATCCGAAGGATTACATTTGTCCGAACAGTGTGGTGCGCGAGGACGACTATTTGAAGCTCGGAGACCAGTACTGCCGCGTGCTTTACATCAAAAGCTATCCGCAGTACATCAATGATAAGCTGCTCTCTGAGCTTACGGACGTAAACAAAAACATGATGGTCTCGCTAGATCTGATCCGGGTGCCGCTGGATGAGGCGCGTCGGGAGACCCAGCGGCGGATTTTGGGCATCGAAACCGACATCACCAAATGGCAGCGCAGGCAGAATGAAAACTACAATTTCAGCGCGGCGATCCCGCATGATCTGGAGGCAAAGCGCGCGTCTGCCAGAGCGTTTCTGGACGGGCTCGACGATGACAACCAGATGGTCTTTCTGGCCATGCTGACCATAGTTATTACAGCGGATTCCCTGCAGGAGCTGAACAACGACACCAAAGCGCTCTACACCCGTGCGCAGCTGTGTCAGCTGGCTCCGCTGACCTTCGAGCAAATCAACGGTCTCAACACCGTGCTGCCCTTCGGGGTGATGAAAACGATCGATAAGCTGCGGACGCTGACTACTGAGAGCGTTCTGGCTTTCATCCCCTTCACCGTGCAGGAAATCATGGACAAGGGCGGTGTGTATTACGGCGAGAACACGATCTCGCACAACATGATCCTTTGCAATAAGGCCCTGCTGCTGAATCAGGGCTCGCTGCTCTTCGGCGTCCCCGGCTCTGGCAAATCGTTCCTCGCCAAATTCATCATCCTGACGCTGATGCTGAACTCCCAGGACGACATCTTCATCTGCGATCCCGAGGGCGAATACGCGAAGATGGTCGAGGCTATGGGCGACATCGGCACGGTCATCCGGATCACCGCCGGCGGCAGAGACCGGCTCAATCCGATGCTGATGGTCGAGGGCTACAGCGACAACGAAAAGGCTGCCATCGGTATGAAGTCCGAATTCATCCTGTCGCTGATCAGCCAGATGGGAGACAAGGAATTCTCGGTGGACAAGAAATCTATCATCGATCGCTGCCTCCGGAATCTCTATGCAGATGCCAAGGTTACCGGCATCACGCCCACGCTCTCCGCGCTACGCGAAATGCTGCTGACCATGCCCGAGCCGCAGGCAAAGGAGCTTGCCCTGGGTCTGGAGCTGTACACGACCGGCTCTCTGGATGTATTCGGCAAGCAGAGCAACGTGGATCTGAACCGCCGTGTGATTGTGTTCGACATCCACGGTCTCGGCGAAAACCTGAAACCCGTCGCGCTGCTGGTCATCACGGATACGATGATCAACCGCGTCACTCTGAACGCCAGCCGCAAGAAGCGCACGCACGTGTTCATCGACGAGTATCACGTCGTATACGCCAACAAGCACAGCTCCGACTTCTTCACGTCCGCGTGGAGAATGTTCCGAAAACGGAATGCCTATCCCACCGCCATCACGCAGAACGTGGAACTGCTGCTGGAGTCGGCGTCGGCGCGATCCATGATCTCCAATTCGGAGTTTATCATCATGTTAAATCAGGCGCGGCCTGACCGGGATAAGCTGGCGAAGCTCCTGAACATTTCCGATGCGCAGATGAACCACGTCATCAACGCAGAGGCCGGCACCGGGCTGATTCGCTACGGCAGCGCGCTGGTGCCGTTCGCCAACCGGTTCCCAAAGGACACGAAGCTTTATGAGCTCATGTCGACAAAGCCGGAGGAACAGATCTGGATGTAGCAATCGGAATATCCACTCACGGGGCAGGGTCTCCCCTGCCCCGCGTTTTTAGGGGAGGAAAATATGAAGGATGAAAAAGTGCGGAAGCATCTGCAGAAATCAGCTGCGATTCGCCAAATCAAAAGGCAGGCTGAGCAACGCGCGAAGACGCAAAGCGCGCATGCCGCAGAAGCCACAGAAAGCGCCCAGGAGAGCGTCAATGACTACGGCAGTCAGAAGATCGAGCAGGCACCGGAAGACGCTGCATACGCCGCTGCGCGGGCATATACCGTCATGCGGAAGCAGGCGCAGTTCCGGAGAGAATACCTTTCCGGCAACATTTCGGAAGATAACCATAATATATATTATGTAAATAGAAAAGAGCATAATAAACCGGAAGCTCCTGCTTCCGGTTTTCAGAAATATGAATCCAAAACTCGTACAGAGCAAAGACAGACTGCGAGACATACTTATCGCCGTGTGGATGCCGGACACAGCAGCGCTCGTCGCGGAACACGCAGAGTATCTTCCCCGAGGGAGGGAGCGTCTCGCAGCAAAGTGCAGCCGAGAACCATAACCGGGAATCTCCCTGCACCACCACAAAGCTCTGTGCACGGGAATGAGCGGCTGAAGGCTGCAGCACAAAAGCAGGCTGCCGTCAAACAGATGGCAATGGGAAGGTGTCAGACGATCGCCCCCGCATCTGAGCAGAGTGTATTTCGCCGGGCAAAAAGCGCTGCAGCATCTACAGGTCGGTACTTGAAGATGATTCTTCAGGAGTCTCAGATGGTCACATCTCTGCTGTCTGCAGGCGGTATCGTTGCTATGTTGGTCGTGGTACTGATTGTCTCCATCGGCATGATCGTTGGTTCGTCCTTCGGCATTCTGTTCTCCGGTGAGGACACCGGTACCGGGATGACGATTCGTGACGCCATTCGGGAAATCAATCTGGAGTATGAGACGAAGCTGCTCGCCCTGCGCACTGGCGAACATGACAGCATCGAGATGACAGGCTCCCGCGCTGTCTGGAAGGATGTTCTGAGCGTCTATGCGGTGCGCGAGACCACAGATCCGGACAATCCGCAGGAGGTCGTCAGCGTCACCGATGAAAAGAAGCGAATCCTCCGGGATTTGTTTTGGGAAATGAACGTTATTGAGGCGCGGGTGGAGACTGTCACGAAGGCCGTTACAGAGGATCACCCGGATGCCCACGGGCGCATTGTCACGGAGCAGCACGAGGTGACGGAAAAGGTGCTCTATATCGATGTGCGGCACAAAACCGCCGAAGAAATGGCGCGGAAATATCATTTTAATGCGGATCAGAACGCGCAGCTGATGGAGCTGCTGTCGGCGGATTATAACGACATGTGGGCGACTGCGCTCTACGGCATCACTGCTGGGGACACCGCAATCGTGGACGTGGCCAGATCGCAGCTCGGCAGCATCGGCGGCCTGCCCTATTGGAGCTGGTACGGCTTTGGCTCTCGCGTGGAGTGGTGTGCCTGTTTTGTGAGCTGGTGCGCCAACGAGTGCGGCTATATCGAGAACGGCATCATCCCGAAGTATGCCTACTGTCCCACCGGCGCGGACTGGTTCAAGGATCGCGGCCAGTGGGCAGAGCGCGATATCACGCCGGAACCCGGCATGATCATCTTCTTCGACTGGGCCCGCGGCGGCAGGCAAGACGGAGAAACAGATCACACCGGGATCGTAGAAAAGGTTGAAAACGGTCGCGTATATACGATTGAGGGCAACTCAGGCAACGCCTGCAGGGAGAGGAGTTATCCCCTCGGGTGGTATGAGATATATGGATACGGGATTCCTAGTTTTTAGGCAGTCTTTTTCCCAACTCTACCTTCTCTTCTATATAGTTTCCGGGTTAGCGAGAGGTATCAGATCAAAGCAAGAATGCTTCGAAGACATAAAAGTTCTTCGGAGCATTCTCATTCTATGATTATGATTTCTTGAATAATAATCTTGATAAAACGCAATTGTACTCTTAAAAACTGCTGCATCATGTCCAAGAACTTTAGTGGGATCTCCCAAAGTTGTTAGCGCCGGGGGAAAAGAACCAATGGCGAAATTCACCCGGCGCTAACAAAGTCGCCTTTATCTCGAATTATTAAGCCGCTTTGTGCACTAATTATCATGAAGTTCGCTTTTTATCTGAGAAGTAGATATTTCTGGAGTTCGTGGCAAATAAACGACTTCACACAAGTCTTTCAAATAATCAAACTTTCCTTCCCAATCATTTCCCATCACAAATGTATCTATGTGATATTCCCTTATGTCTTTTCTCTTTTGATCCCAGTTTTCTTCAGGAATAACCAAATCAACATAGCGTATCGCTTCCAGAAGCTGCTTGCGTTGTGAGAATGAAAAATAGCTTTTTTTCTGTTTTTCATTCAAATTGAATTCATCTGTAGAAAGAGCAACGATCAAGTAGTCTCCTTGCTGCTTTGCTCGTCTCAAAAGATTAATGTGTCCATAATGCAAAAGGTCAAAAGTACCATATGTTATTACTCGTTTCATATATTCACCTTCCGTTCCCAATGATTTAAACAAGTACCACCCGTTGATTGGATGCTCCTCTATAATTCATAGAACAAACTCTGGATGGCACAAACGAAAACTTTTGTCTATTCTAATGATCAATTCAAAGCTTTCATATAAGGAACGACCCACATTAGCAAGAGTGTAGCTCCAACTAGAACGCCAAAGATAATATAGGCACCGACTGTACGCTTTGTCTTCGCAATTTCGCCAGCTACTAGTTCTCCCTCCGGCACTTTGAACAGAAGCGCTCTCTCCCGCTTTTCCGCATCGGTTACAGTTGTAAGTTTAGTGCCAATTATCAAACCTGCAATATTCGCCACCAAACCCACAACGAAAGAATCCAAGTAAATAGGAAGCGATACTTTTGTGCCAATAATCTTCATGATAGCACAGCCAAGGAAACCAAGAAGCATTCCGCAAAATGCACCTGTTTTTGTTACACGCTTGCTCCAAACAGAAGCGATGCAAATTGGGAACCAAGAGCAAACCACAACCGTACCACTCAGCAGCATAATAATATAGATCTGCGGAGGATTGAAATAAGCCAACACCATAACAATTAAGCAAACAACAATAATAGAAACTCTTCCTAAACGCAGCTTCTTTTTTTCATCATCCACTCGAATGATATCATTCGCAACAGAGGATCCAATCAGAGAAAGGAAGGTTGTCGCTGAAGAGATTCCCGCAGCAAGAACACCAGTAAGTGCCACTACGCCGATCACCGTGGGCACCAGATTCATCATAGCCCAAATCATGGACTGTGTTGGGCCGGGAATCTGATCGGCAAAGACGTTCAGAAGCGCAGCAGTTGTCGGCAGGAAAAACTCAAGAGCCGCCACACCTATGGACGCCCAAACGGCAGAACGAACAACCACATGCTCATTTTTCGCCATCAGGTATCGGCTGGACTGCCAGGGAGCAACGGCGCATACAGCAACCCAGGTCAATCCTGTCATGATCGCCCATGCCATATTCTCTGCGCCGGTGGGATACAGATGTGTCAGATCGCCTGACCAGGAAAAAATAGTCGGATTCAGTTTTGTCACATTTGCCACTGCTTCATTCCAGCCGCCCAGTTTGCTGACGATGATAACAACCGCAATCAGGGAGAAGGTCGTGAAAATGCCAAACATCAGCGTATCTGTGATCAGAACGCCCTTGGAACCGGAGGTTACGGTCAGTATCGCAAACGTGAGCAAAGCGAGGAATACACACAGATTATAATCTACTCCTGTGACATAGTTCATCAGTGTACCGATTCCCTGCATAACAGAGAGAAGATATACTGTCATGGTGATGATGGCAGTCACAGCCGCCAGCACACGAAGAGGTCTTGACTGAAAGCGCTTGCCGAAAAACTCCGGGATGGTCAGAGCCTCGCTTCTGCGCAGGTACTTTCCGAAAAAAATGCTACCTAGGACATAGCCACCGACAAGCATCATTGCAGTCATCATAAATGGGGTGTAAAAGCCGCCGTATGCCTCGCCGACATCACCCATAAAGAGACCGGTAGAGCAGTAGGAGGCAACCAAAGAGCCAACGATCAAGATAGTTGGAGCCTGTCTGCCCGCAACAAAGAAGTCACTTACATTTTTTACTTTCCGACTAATTACAATGCCGAGGACAATGTACAAAATCATCGAAATCAGCATTCCGACAAAATAGAGATTCATTTGTCCTCCTCCTTATAATCCTTACTGATTCTGTAATAGCCAACTGCGCCGATCGCAGTCAGAAACGCGCCAAGAAAAATCGCAATTGCTGTCTCCATGTGCTGCCTCCTTAGTTCTCTTTTGCAGAATATACAGCGTTAAACTCGTCTCGATATTGTTTGAAGATGCTCTCATAAAGCATTACGAGATCCGAAAACTGATTGCCTCTCATAACCATATAAAGTGCCCAAACATACCAGTAGTAAAATGAAACGGCTGCGCATCCGACAATATGTCGCCGTTCTTCTGTGCTTGGATTCCGCTCATAGTAAAAGGAGAGCCATTTGTCAATTTGTTCACCGGAAGCTCGATTTTTAACAAACAGCTTACAAAGATCATATCCAATGTCAGTGTCTCCTGCATACTCCCAGTCAATCAAATAAAGCTTTTGGCCAGAAATCAGCAGATTGTCTTCATAAAGATCATTGTGTACCAACTGCATTGGCCATCCATCTGCCTTCAAACTCCGATCAATTTCCTCAATTTCCGGTAGCTTGCGAGCAGCAATCAGAAACGTCTCTTCATCCAGAAACCGAATCTTTTCGAGAAACCGTCTCGCCTCATATAGATAATCTCTCAGCCTTCCACATGTTTCTCTGCTTTGGTATAGTGTCTGCAGCAGCTGACAAAGCATTTTCACATGTGCCTCATTTGAGAAAGAGAATGGCTCTGTTACAGGCACAAAAGAAGAGATCATCCAGCCAGACGCGGAATCCTGATAGATATAGGAATCATCCAGCCCTAACTTTTTGGCTGTTTCCAACGCACGTTTTTCACTTTTTCGGTCAAGCCAGTCAGCAGATATTTTGCCCGGTGATCTATAGACGAAGGAATCTCCTCTGCACTGAAACACGAAGGATTTATTGGTATATCCAGTGTGAATCGGACGAATGCTATGGATATCAGACAAAGAGCAGTTCAGCGCAGAACAAATATTACGTGTCAAGGCGGAATCATTGAACTTAATATAATCTGGATCAAACGCTTCAAGTTCTGCAACGGAGTCAAATTCCATTACTTCAGAGTCTTTGTACTTCACTGCATAAAGTGGCAATTCGTCAACATGCTCGGCGTAAACCTGTTCCCAGTACAATCCGTCAGAGCCCGGAGTTTGCCACATTTCCTCCAAAATGCTTTTAAACTTCTGGCTGAAGGATCGGTCAAAATATGCATAGCCATTCATCACCCACTGATCACATGCAGGTCTCTGCGTTGCGATAATCAGTCCGTGGTTATTCGTTGTCACCCCACGCTCGCCGCGCCAGGTTCCTTCCATATACAGGACAGAGTAAAGCGAGTAAGGTTCATATTGATGGAATACTGACTTTGGAAAATAGTTGTCCGCGCAGCATACATATGAATTATCCAGATAGTCACGGGAGAAATATAGACTGGAGTGGGTGTTTTTATGTCGATACTCGTTATTGACCACGACTTTTACGCCGTACTTTTCGATCAAATAGAGAAATTTCTCCATCATATGGCCGAGAACAAGAACAATTTCCTGAACGCCAGCTTCTCTCAGTTGACGAATCTGCCGTTCCACAAGGACTTCACCTTTTACAACTGTCAGGCCCTTGGGCTTTTCATAGGAAAAAGGAACAAATCGTGTGCTCATACCAGCAGCAAGGATGATCGCATTTTTTACCCGGTAAGGCTCCATAGCCAAAAATCCCTGTTCCGTTGCCTGATAACTGTCATCGATATTGCCTTCGCTATGCAGCTTCGACAGTACGCTGTTGATCGTTCCAAGTGAGTATCCGGTCTCTTCCGCAAGCAGTCTCTGTGTAAAAGCACCGTGGTGTTCGCAGAGATAGCGCAGAATCTCAAACTCTGTTTTGTTCATCTGCTCCCTCCTAGTTTGTTCAGTTTTTGCTGAAAAGTTAATTATTTGAACAATTGGGCAACGAATCAGATCGTGCTTGCACGATCTGATTTTTTGTTTCATTAAAGCTCCCTCGCCCAAATAGTGCATGGTAACATGATTGGCCTCCCCGCATAAATATCAGTTGGCCTTTCCCTTGAAAGGTTGCCCCCCGAAAAAGCAGAATGACCATTCTTCATTGCATGATCCTTTGGAATGAAGCAGCCCTGTTGGCGCACCGCGCTCAAAAGCGTGCCGCTGGTCAGATAAAAAGGTGATACCTTGCTTTTACAGACGCGCTTTGCTCCATCGAGAAAGACCTACATGGCTGCAAACGCTGAGCGCAACCGGTACCAAAACGCCAACCACAGTATAAGCAAGCCACCACAAGCCACGGCTTCCGTAAAGGTTCAGAAAGGCAGCAATGCAGAAGTTTGGCAAATGATAGGCAGAGGCGACAACTACAGCAACCAGCTTAAACGAAAGAAGGTGCAGCAGGACAACAGGCATTGTGTGTTGTCCCAGAAACACAAACACGTTTCTTATCGGAAGATAATTCACAAAAGTTGCTACACAAAACAATAGAAACCAGCCGGAAACAGATGCAGCAAGAAGAAAAGCCGGATTCTGATAGCTGTTCTTTCCCAGCTCGATTGATCCTCGTGGATTTAACCACAGTAAGATCAGAAAAGCCGCTGCCGAAACTGCGATATATGGAAACTGTTCCCATCCTTTCCAGAACTGGTGCCGGCTCAACAGCCGCCCGATATAGTATAAGCAGTAACAAGATGCAGCGTGTTCAACGCCATGGAGAGAAATGCCTTTCAGCTTTGCGCCATAACCAATTATCAGAAGAAGTGCGGATAGAAACATCTGAACCAACATGGCATTTTTCCCGAACAATTTTTTTGCCAGATAGTCAGCTACAACATATACCACCGAGATGATAAACAAAACTCTCAAAAACCAAAGTGCGACACCAAGCCATGTTCCGCCGCCGAAGAAAAAACGCCTTTATGATATTAGACGCAATCTCTCTGGTGCTTAAGCGCGGGAGAGTTGTGTAATAATTTGCCGTGATAAAGTTCAGGAGCTCCGGGTTGTCTGTATAAACATTGATTGTAATAAAAAAATTATGGAGCAATGTAAAAACTGATGTGCATAAAAAATATGGTACCCACAATTGTTTGTTTTTTAATAATCGTTTTGGTTACGTTTTTTATGGAATCTGAAGATGATTCTTTATACGTGAAACCAGACGCAATGAAAAAAACCGCCATATGGAAAAGATAGATAAACTTTGTAAACGGGGCTCCAGCGTGTCCTGCTACCATGAGTATGATTGCGATTCCTTTTATGATGTCAATTTCTTCGATACGCCTATTCCGAACCATATTCTCTCCCACAGTTCAATATAGCATATTTCTACTCGCCAAAGTACGTCAGGTAGTTTTCTCCCATGATCTCTAGTGTTGAATTCAACCAGCTTCAGGGACAAGATCCACTACAACAATCTCCGGAGGATTGTTAATGCGGGGAATATGGTGCTCATTACCAAGTCCTGAAGTAAGAACACACGTACTTTTCTCGCCACTTAAGATCCCTTTTGAGAAAGGCGGGAACCAGCCAACATATGGGGCATAAACGCCGCGGTCCAAAACCGGAATGCGAATGGTGCCGCCGTGGTAATGACCGGAGAAGACGATATCCACCGGGAATTTGTCGTTGTATTCCCAGTCAATCCACGCCGTCGGAATGTGATTGATCAGCAGCTTCAATCGGGCGGTATCCTCAAAATGATCCGCAAATGAGCGCTCCATCTTCCCCTGCTTTTCGCTGATCGGAAACATGTGCGGCTGACGGTAATATCCCATATAGCCCCCGATGCGCAAAGACTGTCCGTGCACATCGACATCGACATAGTCGTTGTTCACCACGATTGCACCGGCGTCTGTAAAAATCTCGCGCAGATCCTTGCCGAAGTTTTGCTCCCAGGTAAATTCGTGGTTGCCATAGCCGAAATAGACCGGGGCGACTGGAACCAATGCCCTGATCAGGGCAGAGACGATCTCTGTATTCGGGTCATCCCGGTTAAGCATATCGCCGCTCATGAAGATGAGATCCGGCTTCTGCTCCGCGACCAGCGCGATCAGCTCTGCATTCTCCGCTCCGAATTCCCTGTTGTGCAGGTCGGAGAGATGCACGATGCGGATCGGCGCTGTGAGATCTGTTTCGATTTCATAGTTGGAAACGGTCAGATCCTGAAAGGCAAAATAGTAATAGAGCGTGGCGAGGATGAGGCACATCACCAGAAACGCGGCAGCGATCCGAAGTGTCTTCTTTTTTGATTTCAAAAAATCTCCCCATTCACATATGAACGAAGCTTGCCGGCGATCCATGCGCTGCATTCAGAAATTCGCAGCGCCCTGAACAGCTTTGAGCGGAGCCACTCGATCAGCATACAGGCGGCAAAGACGATCAGGCTCAGACCGAGCGTAATCAGCAGGCAGCGAAGCGCCGACTGCTGCCATGCGGGCTGAAATGCCCATGGCATAATCCACGTTTCCGCCAGCGGGTGGTCGTGGATCAAATATACCCCAAAAGTCAGGGGCGAAAGAACCGCCAAGCAGCGCCTTATGCCCGCACCG
>JAEEGL017112405.1_pt1 | contig 11913 bp, 9 predicted proteins | sample 9134231 | NCBI WGS metagenome assembly JAEEGL01 (sample SAMN16246548, study PRJNA631951) | gut metagenome | biome: gut microbiome; feature: rumen; material: fiber-attached | host: Bos | place: Iran: Karaj | collected 2018-10 | reverse complement strand
TGTTAGGTAAAAGTTGGAAAGATATTTCGAAAATAACTTATGACTATTATTTAGAGGTTATAAAGAATTATAAGGAGAAGTAATGAAAAAGATTAATTATAAAGAGTTAATAATATATTTAATTGGTGTAATTGTTTTATCATTTGGTTTATGTCTAAATACAAAGTTAGACCTAGGAACAAGCGCTTTAATGGCTCTTCCTGTTGCAATTAGTAATATTTATAATATAAAACTAGGTGATGCTACTTTTATCTATCAATTAGTATTTATCTTAATACAAGTAGTAATTCATTTAATTATGAAAAAGAAACTTAGTATTATAGGAGATATACTTCAGTTAATAACATCATTTGTATTTAGTTATTTATTAAATCTTTATAGTTTATTCTTACCTAGTTTTAGTGGTTTAGATAATATATTTGGCAATATCTATATAAGAATACTAATACTATTTATTACTATCATAATTATTGGAGTAGGCGCTTCTTTAATGTTAAAAACTAAATATCCACCTAATCCATCAGATGGAATAGTAAAAACTGTAAGTGAGTTTTCGAAAAAAGATATGGGTGGTGTAAAGAATGCTATTGATATATCTTTAGTTGTTATCACGGCTATATTTAGTTACTTAACAAGTAAACAAATAATAGGTATTGGAATAGGCACTATAGTAGCAATGCTTGGAGTTGGAAGAGTAATTCACTTTTTTGATAAATACTATGGCAAGAAAATAGAGAATTTTATAAAATAATAATAGGATGTGATTATATGAAAAATAAAGTTGTAATGGTTGTAATGGATGGAGTAGGTTATAGTGAAGATGATCACGGAAATGCCGTAAAGAATGCTAATACTCCCAATTTAGATATGTTAATGGAAAAGTATCCACATACTTTAATATATGCTCATGGTACTCATGTAGGACTACCAAGTGATGATGATATGGGTAACTCAGAAGTGGGACATAACGCAATGGGATGCGGTCAAATATATAGCCAAGGAGCCAAACTTGTTAATGATTCAATAATGAGTGGAGAAATATATAAAGGTAAAACTTGGTTAGAATTAGTTGACTATTGTAAAAATAATACTCTTCATTTAATTGGTTTATTATCTGATGGAAATGTTCATTCTAATATAAGTCACTTATTCTCAATTATTGAAGAGGCTAAAAAAGAAGGACTAAGCAAAGTAAGAGTTCATATCTTATTAGACGGAAGAGATACGCCAGAAACAAGTGCGTTAATATATGTAGATGCTTTAGAAAAGAAACTTGCTGAATTAAATGATTCTTCATTTGATGCTCGTATTGCATCAGGTGGTGGAAGAATGAATATTACAATGGATAGATATGAAGCGAACTGGGCTATGGTAGAAAAAGGATGGCATACTCATGTACTAGGAGATGCTAGACATTTTAAAAATGCCAAAGATGCTATTGAAACATATAGAAAAGAAACAAATGCTATCGATCAGTATTTAGATTCTTTTGTAATAGTAGATGGTAATGATAAGCCAATTGGTACTATTAATGATAATGATTCTGTAATCTTCTTTAACTTTAGAGGAGATCGTGCTATTGAAATATCTAGATCATTTGATGAAGAAGAGTTTGATAAGTTTGACCGTGTAAGATATCCTAAAGTATATTATGCTGGAATGCTTGAATATGATTCGGAAAGAGGAATACCAAAGCATTATTTAGCAGAACCTCCAAAGATAAAGAACACTTTAACAGAGGAATTATGCAAGTATGGCATAAAAGAATATGCTATATCAGAAACTCAAAAGTATGGACATGTAACATACTTCTGGAATGGTAATAGACAAGATAAATTCAGTGAAGAATTAGAAACATATGATATTGTACCAAGTGATGTAATACCATTTGATCAAAAACCAGAAATGAAGTCTTATGAAATTACGGATAAGTTAATTGAAGCAATTAAGAGTAATAAATATGATTTCTTACGTATTAATTATCCAAATGGAGATATGGTTGGTCATACAGGTAATTATGAAGCTACAGTAAAAGCTATGGAAGCAGTAGATGAGAATGTGGGTAAAGTATTAAATGCTTGCCTAGAAAATGATTACATCTTAATAGTAACTGCAGATCATGGAAATGCTGAAGAAATGTTAGACGGAGATAAAACTAAAACTTCTCATAGTTTAAATAAAGTACCATTTATAATTGCTGGTAACAACATAAATTATAAAATTAAAACCGGAGAATATGGCTTAGCTAATATAGCAAGTACAATTACTACATTGTTTGATTTACCAAAGAATGATGCTTGGTTAGATTCTATAATAGAAAAAATATAAATACAGGGTAAACCTGTATTTTTATGTTAAAATAGTATAAATGCAACCAATATTTTACAAAAAACAACCTAAAGCTGGTAGAGTGCAACCGGTAGAAATTATAAAATTGTCTTGTAAAGGAGAAAAAATATGAATAATAATTTTTCAGAAAATTTAAGAAAGATTAGAAAAGATAATAATCTTTCACAAGAACAACTTGCTGATGAACTTGGAGTATCTAGACAAGCAATATCTAAATGGGAGTCTGGAGCTGCTTATCCAGAGATGGATAAAATAATCGCTTTATGTGAGAAGTTTAATGTTAATATGGATGACTTATTACATAAAGATATTAAAGAAGTAAAAGGAGAAGAAGAAACTAAAAAGAATATTAATAATTATATTGATAGTTTTCTTAAGTATATTACTGATACTATTAATATGTTTAGTAGTATGACTTTTGGTAGTAAGCTTAAGTGTTTACTTGAACAATTTTTAATTATTGCTGTTCTATATATTATTTCTAATATAGTCGGAAGCTTTATTCAAAAAATACTTCTTAGTTTAATTAACTTCTTGCCTGGAAATGTTAAGTACTTTATTAATAATATAATAGGAACAATCCTTATAGCTTTCTTTGCTATCGCATCTGTTATTATACTTGCCCATATCTTTAAGACTAGATATCTAGATTACTATACTAAAGTAAAAGAAGATAAGGCTAATGAGAAAGATAACAAGGAAGAAGAGAAAGAAGTAAATGAAGAAAAGGATAATAAAAAATTATTTAAAAAAGTTGAAGATAAAATAGTAATAAGAGATCCTAAACATACAGAATATAGATTTATAAAGGGATTATTTAAAATAATAGTACTAGGTATTAAGTTCTTTGTATTATTAATCTCTATATTCTTATCATTAGGCTTAATTGGCTTATTTGCTTCATTAATTGGTTCTTTCCTATTATATAAGACCGGTTTATTCTTTGTTGGACTTCTTGTATTTATCCTATCATGTGCTTTAATGGTTACTGTATTCTTAGTCCTATTCTTAAACTTTGTATTAAGTAGAAAAAGTGATAAGAAATTATTAATTATAGGATTTATCCTATCACTTGTTGGTATAGGTATCGGTTCTGGATTAATTGGAAGCGGAGCATTAAACTTTACTACTGGTAATGATAATGAAGGTATGTTAAAAGAAGAAACTGTAGAGGTTTCTATGAATGATAAATTGTTCTTATATCAACAATTCAATAATATTGAATATATAGAAGAGAAGAGAGGCAATTTAAAACTTGAATATACTTATAATGAGAACTGCGATCTAAACGTTGAAAAATCTAATGAAGGAAATTCAATATATGCCCAAGTAATATGTAAAGATACATCTAAAATTGGTAAGGCATTTGTTAAGAATTTAAATAATAAAAAGATTATTCCTATTACTTCAGATATTGATAGTGTTAAGGTATATGCTTCTAAAGAAAATATTAAAAAATTAAAAGATAATTACAATAAGTATCAAGAAGAAGTACAAAAAGAAGTTGCTAAAAGAGACAACTTAAATATTAAAGTAAATGAATTATCTGAAGAAAATAAAGATTTAAAGAATAAGATTAATAATTTAGAAAAAGAATTATCTAAATATAAAAATAATTAGAGACTTATAGTCTCTTTTAGTTTTTATGATATAATAATTTGGTGAGGTAGTTATGAAAAAGATAATTTATGGATTTATTTTAATTATAAGTATTGTTTTACTTACTGGATGTGCTATAAAGGAAGACGATAACAAGTTTTCTATTGTTGCTACTAATTTCCCAGGATACGATTTTGCTCGTGCAATAGTTGGAGATACAGACTATATAGAAGTTAGTATGTTACTTACTCCAGGCTCTGATATGCATAGTTATGAACCTACTCCTAAGGATATTAAAAAGATTAAAAATAGTAGTATCTTTATCTATGTAGGAGGAGAGTCTGATAGTTGGATTGAAGATGTTTTAAAAGATATTAATCCAGATAAGACTAGAGTTATTAAAATGATGGATTTAGTAACTTTAAAAGAAGAAGAGATAGTAGAAGGTATGGAGAGTAATGGAGAAGAGAAAGAATATGATGAACATGTTTGGACTAGTCCTGTCAATGCCATTCAAATAATTGAACAACTTAGAGACATAATTATTGAACTAGATGAAAAAAATAGAGAAAATTATGAATTAAATAGCGATCACTATACTAATAGAATTAGAGATATTGATTTCTTAATTAGAGATATTGTAAATGACAGTCCTAAGAAAGAGATTATCTTTGGAGATAGGTTTCCATTTAGATATTTAGTTGATGAATATGGGATAAAGTATTATGCTGCTTTCCCAGGATGCGCTCATGAAACGGAAGCTAGCGCTAAGACTATTGCCTTTCTTATAGATAAAGTTAAAGAGGATAAGATTAATGTTATATTCCAAACTGAGTTATCTAATAATCACATTGCTGACACTATTGCTGGAGAAACAGGAGCTATGGTTATGGAACTTCATTCTTGTCATAATATAAGTAAAGAAGACTTTGAAGAAGGCCTTACTTATGTAGAGATAATGAACCATAATGTTGACGCTTTAAGAGAGGCTTTAAGAGAAAATTTATAAAAATATAAAAGATTTATCTTTAAGATGAATCTTTTTTTTGGTATGATATAAATAGAATAAAATAGAAGGGAAAGAGTTTTATGAATAAAATCAAGGAATTACTAGAGAAAGAAACACCAAAACTAACTGGATTCGATTTTGTTGTGGCTCTAGTAATTGTCGTTTTATATGGAGCTTTATCTTTCATGAATTTAGGTGATACAGTAGCACCTCAAACATTTGCAACTGTAAATCATCCTAATGATACTATTGAAATTAAAACCCCAGGTAATGATGACGTTATTACATTTATGAGAATCTATACAGGTATTGCACCAGGTGAATTCGATATTTTAACTTCTGAAGATGGAGTTAATTATGAATTACTAGGTAATTATACATTTGAAAATGTATTTGGCTGGCAAGATATAAATATTGGAAAAGAGGCTAAATATATTAAGTTTGTACTTACTAGTGAAGAAGGATCTATTGGTGAAGTAGCTTTATATGATATTGGGGACTATTTATTAAATGATGTTACTTATGCAAATGATTTAGGTAAATTAATAGTAGATGAAGTAAACACTGTTCCTCAAAGAATTAGCTATATGAATAGTAGTTATTTTGATGAGATATATTTTGCTAGAACCGCATACGATTATGCTAATGGAGTAATGGCTTATGAGTGGGTTCATCCACCAGTAGGTAAATTAATACAAGCTATTCCTATATTAATAATGGGTATGACTCCATTTGCTTGGAGATTTGCTGGTAATGTTTTTGGAATATTAATGGTATTCCTAGTATATCTATTCGCTAAGAGAATATTTAAGAAGACAAGTTATGCTACAGTAGCTGCTTTATTAATAGCTTTAGATAACTTCCATTTTGCTCAGACAAGAATGGGTACTATAGATACAGAACTTGTTGTATTCTCACTTTTATCAATATATTTTATGTATGAATATATAGTAATGGATAAATCTGACCCATTAATTAAGAAATTGAGATATTTATTTATGTCTGGATTATTCTTTGGATTAACTATTTCTACTAAGTGGAGTGGAGCATTTACTGGGTTATTAATATGTATTATGTTCTTCCAAGATTTCATTAGAGAGAATCTACTTAAGAATAGAAGATGGACTAAGAATTCTACTAAGATATTATTATCATGTTTCTTATTCTTCTTAGTTATTCCAGCACTTATTTATGTATCAAGTTACTTATTATTCCCAAATGTTGGACCATTTGGAAGTGTTAGAACATTCAGTGAGTTTACAGAACAAATACATCAAATATTTGCATATCATTCTGGATTAACAGAAGGCCATCCATTTAGTTCAAATTGGTATACTTGGCCACTTCTTGTTAAGCCTGTATGGTTACATGTAGCATATTATCCAAATGATTTAATTGAAACAATTAATGAAGTTGGTAACCCACTAATTTGGTGGTGTGGTGCTATCGCTATGTTAGTAGTACTAATTAGATCATTTATAAAGAAAGATAAGACAGGATTCTTCTTAATTGGAGCTGTTGCATGTATGTGGTTACCTTATATTTTTATAGGTAGATGTATGTTCTTATACCATTTCTTCCCAGCATATCCATTTATGATACTTACTCTTACTTATTTATTAAAAATATTAGCAGAGAAGTATAATAATAAGAGTATTTTATGGATATTTATATTTGCGGCATTTATGGTATTTGTAGTATTTATGCCAGTAAGTAGTGGTAGACTTATAACAGAAACTTATACTGATTTCTTAAGATGGTTACCAGGATGGTATTTCCATAATTAAAAAAGTGTAAAAATAAGGAACTTTATCTTTAAAGATAGTTCCTTTTTTGATAGAATTATAATAGGAGATGAAAAGGGATGAAGGCACTTTGTATAGGGCATGCTGCCTATGATATAACTTTACCTATAGAAAGTTATCCAAAAGAGAATCAGAAGATGAGAATTGGTCCATCTGTTGAATGTGGTGGAGGTAGTGCATCTAATTGCGCAACTTTACTATCTAGATGGGGAGTAGATTCATCATTTTTAGGTACTATTGGAAAAGACTACTATGGGGACTTAGTATATGATGAATTCGTTAATGATGGAGTTAATACTAGTTTACTTAGAAGAACAACTAAATTTAATACTACTTGTAGTTATATTTTAGCTAATACAAGTAATGGTTCTCGCACGATTATTACATCTAGGACTAAGAATGAAGAATCAGAAGATATTCATATACCTTCTAATTATGATTTAATAATATGCGATACGGAAGAACCAACGCTTTCAATTAAAGCTATTAGAGCTAATCCTAATGCTATATCAGTATTAGATGCTGGTAGTATGAGAGAGTCAACAGTTAAAATTTGTCCATATGTTACTTATGTAGTATGTTCAAGAGATTTTGCTAATGATTACACAGGTATTAAAACAGATTTAGATAACTTAGATTCTTTAAAAGAGGCATATGAGAAAATGAGAAATGACTTTAATACTAATATCGTTATTACTCTTGGATCAATGGGTTCTCTTGCTAAGATTGATGATAAATATGTTCTTGTTCCATCAATAAAAGTAAATCCTAAGGATACAACGGCTGCAGGAGATATTTATCATGGGGCTTTTGGTTATTTCATTGCTAATGGATATAGTTTAAAAGATACTATGAAACTTGCTAATATTACAGGTGCTATAAGTACACAATTTATAGGAGGAAAGTATTCTATTCCAGAACTAAAAAAAGTTTATGAGCGAGTATACGACGAGAGTATTTAAAAACTTACCAACAATTGATTTACATGGGTTAGATAGAGATACAGCAAGGATTAGAGCAAATGAGTTTATTAATGATAATTTAAAACTTAAAAATAAGGTTATTGTAATAATCCATGGAAAAGGGACCGGTATTTTAAGAAAAGAAGTACATCTTTTATTGAAAAACCATAAAAGTGTGATAAACTATTATATAGATATGTTTAATGATGGGGATACCATTGTTGAACTAAAAATTTGACAAAGCTCTGAAAAGGTGATATAATTGTACCAATATTCAGAGGGGGAGAAGTTTTATGTATACAGATGAATATGAAAACAACAGAAACAGTGGTTTTCCACTAAGGGATTTCTTATTAAAGTTAATCCTAATTATTATATTTGTTTTACTATTATTATGGTTAATTCCTTGGCCAAATAATGATGCATTAACAGATAGAATATTTAATGCTAATGTTCAAGAAATGAAGGACGCATCTTTACTTTACTTTACTAAAGAAAGATTACCTGAAAAAGTTGGAGACAAAGTAACATTAACATTACAACAAATGTTAGATTACAAGTTATTACTTCCATTCACTGATAAGAATGGTAAAGCTTGTGACACTAAAGCTAGTTACGTTACTATTGAGAAACTAGAAGATGAGTATTTACTTAAAGTAAATCTTAAATGTGGTGATCAAGAAGATTACATTCTAGTTCACGTAGGATGCTATGCTTATTGTGAATCATACATTTGTGAAAACAAGGAAGAAAAGAAGGAAGATGTTAAACCAATTCATACTTTAACACCTTCACCTAAACCTACGGCTACTCCAAAACAAACAAGTACACCTAAGCCAACAAGTACGCCAAAGGTAACACCTACACCAAAAATTACACCAACACCTAAGATTACTCCAACACCAACACCTACGCCAACTCCAAAAGTTACACCAACACCAACACCAACTAGTACACCAACACCTACTCCTACACCTAAAACAAAGGTAACAGAGTATGAATATAGAAAATATGTTGCTGCTCATTGTGATGTATGGAATGATTGGTCAAAGGCTTATGTTTATACTGATGATGACGGTTTAGAATTTGGTAAATGGGCTAAATTAGAAGTTGAAAATCTAGGTTCATTCTATGAAGAGATTGGTTATAGAAATCTAAAGATTACTACAACAACAAATCAATTAGTTAAAACTGGAGAAATTCAACAAGTACTATGTACACAATATACTTATGTTAAGATAAGTGAAACTACATATGCTGTTACAAGTGGAGGATGGGTTGACACTGGAAAATATTACCAAGGTTATAGTGCTCCTAATGATACAGCTACAACTCACTACGAATTTGTAAGAATTAATTGGGATGTTTGTAAAGAAGAATGTACAAGTCATCCATACTTAGTATATAAGATTTATACTAGAACATTAGTTCCTTCAACTAGTGAGACAATAACAAAGACATGTACACAAACAAGTACAAAGACTGTTCCATTATATTCAATTCAGTCTAAGAAAAATACATATGAAGTTAAACAACCAGTATATGGTAATGTTAAGAAATATAGATATAGAACTTGTAAGACTTATGTTGAAGGTCAAACTGTATATGCTTGGAGTAGAAGTTACAAAGACGAAAACTTAAAAGCACAAGGTTATAGCCTAACTGGTAATACAAGAGTTGTATACGAGTAGAGAAGGAGTGATTTTCGATGACACAGATTAAAAAATTTGCTTTCTACGGTAATGAGAATGGACCATTTGAAAAAGATCCAGTTGGATTTACTGTATTTGAAGACGGAACAGTATCTAAAACTGAAGATTTAGATGTAATTAAAGCAACTTACGAAGAGTGCAAAAAAGAAGTTCCTACTAAAGAAGAAGAAAGAATTCTATTTGGTTATGATGAACGTGCTAAAGTTTTAATTGACTATAACTATACCAAGGCTCATGTACAACCTGACAAAACAGTTGTTGCTAAGAACAAAAATGGCGGATGGGGTAAATTTGCTGCTGGTGCTTTAGCTGGATTAGCTTTATTTGGTGGAATTTCAGCTCTTAAAAATGCTAAAAATGCTGATAACGTTCCTACTAAGCCAACACATACTAACGATACTACTAACGAGAATAATAATATTCTTTCAGTAGAACAACAAATTGCTAAATTTAATTTAGATAAGCATTTTGAATATACTAAAGAAGAACAACAATTAATTGAAGATTTATCAAAGACTTGCTATGATATGGCAGCTAGATGTGAAGAACTAGGAATTAAAGAAGCAGCATTCAATAGTGATGAAGCTTTAATCTTCTCATTAATGATGAGTGATGTAAGTAATGAAGATGCTGCAAGATATTGCCAAACTTTTGGATATACTGAACAACAAATGAATGATATTTATAAGTCAGCTGTCCAAAAATTCCAAGTTATTCAAGCTAATATTAATAAAGAATCAGATATTTATATGTTTGATAACCTATTAATTAAAACAATGGGTCAAAGTGATAGATTAACTGCTGAAGAAAATCAACAAAAGATTGATAGAGTATTAGATGTATTCCATGGTGCTCTTAAGTATAACGTTGCAATTAACAACGCTGATGCTAAAGATATCGACCATGTAAAAGGTACTGTTAAATTAGCAGACGGTAGAGTTCTAACATTCCAAGAAATAATGGATTATGACTTTGCTGTATTAAAGGATAATGAAACTAAAGATATGGACGGTAATACCGTTTATGGTTTAGCTAATAATACTGCAGCTAGAAAAGTATTTATGGACGCCTTCATGATGAGCCATTTCTTCCATACAACACATATGGATAATGTTATAATTGGCGATACATATAATGTTGAAGGTGAAAATATACCTGCTAGTGTTGCTAAAGAATATCATGAATTAAATAAAGATGCTTGCGATTACACTATTGACTTTGAAACAGTTGCTGAAAAGATTCAAGAATCTAATAAACAATTAACTGAAGACGTTATTAAGTTAACTGGTGAAAGTGATGTTAAAAAATATCGTGATGCTATTTATGGTAATACATATGATAGAAATATAGAAAGTTTACATGATTTATATAATAATAAACTATGGAATGAATTAGCTGATGAAGTTGAAAATAGTTTATTACAAAGTATAACAGTTCTTAATAATAAGATTAGTGGGTTTGATGGAACAATTGGTTCTAATAGTTATGTAGCTCCTAAAGCAGAGAGAACTGAAACAACATGGACTGAATCTGCTAGTGATGTAATTAGTACTGAACAAAAAGGTACTGGAACTACTGACAAAGATAAACTAGTTGAAGAGATCGTTGAAGAAAAGAAAGACGAATACGATGATCATGATAATTACTATGAAACAGAAGAGAAAGCAGGATATAGTGATACTAACCCAGACGGTTCTGGATCTTATGGTGAAGTTGATAAGAGTACCGGTGATACTGTAGAAGTTGAAGCTGGACCTATTGTTACTACTACTGATGTTGATGGCGATGTTGTAACAGAAAACCCAATCACAGGTGAAGAAGAGCATTATAATTCTGATGATGTTATACTTAATGAAAATACTGAAGATAAGGAAGTAACTGAAGAAGTTGTTTCAATGATAGAACAAGCTAAAGCTGAAGAAGCTGCAGAACAAGATATCATTGATTCATATGAATCTGAGGGAATTAACTGGGAAGAGTATTACAGCTCTATAGATGATGATAATACAAATACTAATACAAATACTGATGGTACAAGCGTTGAAACTGAAGCTGGAGATACTGTAATCTATGATCAAGATCACGGACCATTAGTAAAAACTCCTTAATCTGAATTAACTTGTAAAAGATGCTATTAATTAGCATCTTTTTATTTTCTTGACAAATGTCAAAAAACATGATATAATTTAATCACTAAAGATGGTAAGGGGGTTACCATTTAGAGAAATGGGGTTGAATTATATGAAACAATCTTACATATTTGAATATTTAAATGAAAATGACTTTCGCAAGAAAGAAAGATCTGTAAGAAAGTATAATATGCTTGCTTATAAGAAAATGACATTTGAGTATTATCCTGAACTAAGAAGCGGTAATTTCTTAGGAGAATTAGTAAGTTCTAATAAAAAAGAAAATACTAAGTCTTATGAATTAAAGCTTCCTACAGATGAATTATTTGTTAAAGTTCATGGAGAGAT
>JAEEGL015467835.1_pt1 | contig 11913 bp, 7 predicted proteins | sample 9134231 | NCBI WGS metagenome assembly JAEEGL01 (sample SAMN16246548, study PRJNA631951) | gut metagenome | biome: gut microbiome; feature: rumen; material: fiber-attached | host: Bos | place: Iran: Karaj | collected 2018-10 | reverse complement strand
GTCACCGGGACAATTCGTATTTTTTCGTTCTCTGGAGTAAAGATTTTCCGGATTTTTTCTAATCCAAGAAGTTTTACAGCTTGTATTACACAGGCACAATCTTTATGTTCCTTGCAGGATTCAGAAAGCAAAAGGAAGGCACAGGTTGGCTCTTTAGTAAAAAAATCGGTTACTTGAGTTTCTTCAGTCCTGGGATCATTAAGTAAATCTTGTAACTTGTCAAAAGAAGAATCAAAAATCGGAATTGCAGTCTGCTTTTTTGCAAAAACCTTAGAAACTTCATTTATTTGATTCTGGATATCTTTATTTAAAGGCAGTTCAATTCTTGTGATTGTTTCTGAATCAGTTGAAATAATATGATAATTGTCCTTTGAAAGACCAATCTTTTGCAGCATTAAAATAATAATGATAATTCCAAGCCCTGCGCCTTCAGTCTGGTCAAGAACATTGGCAAAAACATCAGAAATATTACTGTAATGCATTGCAAGGTCAATTTTTTCATCAATTCGGTCTTTTTCAAACTTAGTGAGCGCACAGTTATTTCTTACTTCAATTGTAATAAAATCATCTTCTTTTTTGAGAATAAGCTTGATGTAAAGTCCGGCTTTTTTCTGTTCTTCCAGATAATGATCGATGTTTAACAGGGTTTCATCCTTAAAGAACATCATTCCTTCGTTGTAATCCTGCTCATCGTTTATGTCAAGATTTTTTTCTTTAAAATAGATTCGCTTGGTATTAGCCTTTTTAGAATTATTAAGAAGCTCGTCAACACAGAATTTTAAATAATCAATCATGTGTTCCTGATGACATTCTAATAAAAATTCACCAAGAACTTCCTGGATATAAACTTCCATGTTTTTTGGCAATGTGTAGGAAGTAATTTCCATTGGGTTGTGAAACTTAACTGCTGACTTAATTTTTTCCTTGTCTTCTTCCTGCAAGGAAAATTCCTTCTCATTCATGACTTAAAAATAATTATAGCACCACTTTTATTTTATTGGAAATCATTTTATTTTTGTAAAACGTTTTACTTCTTCCAATAACTTGGGAAAAAGAAGATTATCATTGTATAAAGCTCAAGACGGCCGGCTAGCATTACAAAACAATACCAGCATTTAAGCAAAACTGGCAGTGCCCCGTAATTTGCAGTTGGTCCCAGCGCTCCAAATGCAGGTCCTACATTACCAACCATAGTCAGGGCAGCAGTAAAGGAAGTGAATAAATCAAGTCCCGAAAAACAGCCTGCACCGGTGGTTATGGCAATCAGTATAAGATATACAGTTGTAAAGGCAGCAACGGTTGTAATGATTTCGTTTTTTATAGGGCGATTGTTAACTCTTGTAGTAAAAACTCCATGGGGATGAAGCATTTTTTTTGTTTCATTAGAAACTATTTTACCAAGAATTACCCATCGGATTATTTTAAATCCACCCGAAGTTGAACCGGAACAACCACCCATAAAGAAAAGCAGGAACAAAAAGAACTGCGCACTCGAAGGCCATTGAAGGAAGTCGGCGGTAGAAAAACCGGTTGTACTCATCAGCGAAACAACCTGGAAGGATGAATAACGTAAGCTCTTTGCAAAAGTTCCGTAAAAAGGAATAAGAATACAGGTAATTATTGTTATAAAAATTAAAACAATGGCTACATAAACTTTAAGCTCTGTATTTTCTTTGATTTCGTTTACCTTGCGGGTAAAAAGATAATAGAAAAGGCTGAAGTTGACACCAGACATAAACATAAAGATTGTTATGATTACGTCAATTGCAACGGAATTGTAGGAACCGATGGAATCATTTCTGGTAGAAAAACCGCCCGTCCCCAGCGTTGCGAGCGAATGAGAAAGTGCATCAATAAAATCCATGCCGGCAATTTTCAGAGCAATAGTCTCAATTACAGTAAAGCTCAAATAAATAATCCACAAGGCTTTTGCTGTGGTAGTAATTCTTGCAGTTACCTTGCCTTTTTCGGGACCAGTTGTTTCTGCCTTAATCAGCTGGAAACCTCCCACACCAAGCAGCGGTAGAAGAGCAACGGTAAGTGTAACAATTCCCATACCGCCAATCCAGTGGGTTAAACAGCGCATCATGTTTATGGAACGAGGAAGAACTTCAATTTCGCTGAGGATTGTTGAACCGGTTGTAGAAAAACCGCTTATGCTTTCAAAAAGAGCGTCAATAAAAGAAAAATAGCCGCTAAAATAAAGGGGAATTGAACCCATAAGGCTGGTAATTGCCCAGGCCAGGGCAACGACAACAAAGGCATGTCTGGATGAAAGTGTAAACTTTATTTTTCTTGTGGGAAGGTTTACACAAAGCAGAAGAATCCAGCTTGCAATCATAGGAATTATAAAAGCAAGAAGAACTGAGTTCTCTCCACATGCCAGGGCAACTCCAATTGGAATTATAAAAGAAGTTCCGACAATTGCCAGAAGAATTGATGATATTTTTAACAGACTTAATATAAACATGAACTTTCCCGCTTTCTTTAATCTAAATCTTTAATTTCAATTTTCAATTTCAATCTTTTCCGGCAAAATATGACAGGACTTTTTTGCTGTCATCTGCACGGGTAATTAAAACCACATGATCCCCGGCGTAAACCTGGGTATTTCCGTTTGCAATTGAATAGGTATCTGTATCAATTCTTTTATCAAGAAGTACAAGGAAAGAACCTGTATTAGGAATATCTTTAAGCGGCATTCCAAGAACTTTTGAACCAGCAGTGATTTCACATTCAACAATTTCCAAATCGCCGGTAGTTACAGTGTGGATTTCTTTTACAGCTTTTCCGCGAAGATGACTCATGATTGAATCAACAACGCAGTCGCGAAGAGGAATTGCAACATCAACACCAAGTTTTTCTGCAATTGAGGCAAACTCAGAACTTGCAACAAGGCTGATTGACTGCCCTACCCCAAGAGATTCAAGGTAAGCGGCAAGAACCATATTAAGTTCATGATTATGGGTTGCACAAATTGCTAAATCAAAAGAAGTAATGCCTTCTTCGCGCAAAAAGCTTTCATCAGAAGCGTCAGCACACATTACGCGGGCATCTGGGAAACGTTCTGCAGCAGCCTGAGTAAGGACATCATCTGTATCAATAATTACAAACTCCTGGGAACGTTTTGCAAAAAATCTTGCAAGGCCACCTGTTTTTGCAGGCTGAATAAGGTTTTCGGCAACAATAGTTCCAATTTTGCCGGCGCCGACAAGTGCAATTTTTTTAAGTTCCTTTTGAACAGAACCGCAGAGAGCCAGCATAGACTGTATGTCTTTTTTGGAAATAAGGACGCCAAGTGTAGTCCCGGATTTTATAATTGTATCACCAGAAGGAAGAGAAGCTTCTCCATCCTTTTCTACATAGGCAACAAGAAAGTTCAAATCGGTTTTTGTTCTGATTTCCTTTAAGGAAATGCCGTCCAGCGTACTGTTTTCAAAAACCATTATACGGGCAAGTTCTAAATCTGAATTATCAAAGGTAATTACGTTTCCGATTGCGCCGTTTTCAACAGCCTTGACGATTGCTTCTGCGGCTTCAACATCGGGATGAATCATATAATTGATTCCGTACAAGGGTCTATGTTTTCCTGAAAAATCATTTGCATGTTTTTTTTCGGCTTTTGCAGTATTCAGGTAATATGCATAATTGCGGACACGGGCAATTTTGAGGACATCGGGGTAAACTGCATCTACAAGTGAACAGGTAATCATATTCACTTCATCAGATTCAGTTACGCAGACAAGGGCATCTGCTTTTGCAATTCCAAGTTCTTCCAGTGTTTCAAGATTATTTCCATCAACACAAAGGGTGTTACAGTCAAGAAGATTGGAAACATGCCTTATAGTTTCTGAATTATTGTCAATCAGAGTGACCTGGTTCTTTTCATTAATCAAGAGCTTTGCAAGCTGGACTCCTGTGAATCCAGCTCCTACGATTACAATTTTCATATAATCATAGTATAACCTATTTATTACTCTTGGGAAAGTTTAGATTTTCGATTCTTGCTGATAAAAATACCTGCAAATACAGCGGCACAAACAATTGTTCCTGCAGTTGCTTCAAGAATTGCATTGAATGAAAGCATTCCGATTACAGCAAAATATCCCATTCCGCCCATTGCTTCGCTTACAGTCTTTCCTTCAAAGATAAAAAGACAGCCGATTACAAGAAGGGTGTGACAGAAGGTGGTTACAAATCCGTTGATTGCGGCGCTTAAAGTTTTTGGCATTTTTGGAATAAAGTTCAAAAGCTTCCATACAGCCCAGGCAATTACACCAGTAATCATTCTTGGCAAAACAGAACAGAGAGGATTTACAAAAACAGGGTCAAGGACACCGCTTGGGCTCATTGCAGCCTGAATCAAGCTCAAAATACCAAATACAGCACCTACAAAAACACCATAAGGAAGTCCTGCAAGCATTGCAACCAGAATTACCGGAATCTGAAGAATGGAAATAGAAGCGGTTGCGCCAAGAGGGATAAGTCCAAGCTTTGTAATTCCAAGAACGATGACAAGGGCACTAAAAGCACCTGTCAAAGCCAATTTTTTATTTCGTGATAAAGTTTCGTTTGTATTCATAATTATTCTCCATAATAAGTTATATTGTTGGAGTTTTGCTACGCAAAACTCCAAATGCAGACGGTAGCAATTGAAGTTATAAAATCAACTACAGGTCTGCATTTCTACGGCACATTTTACGCCGTGCAGAACGAGTTCAGGGACAATCTGCTCAAAAAGATGATAGTCACTGAAGATTTTAGAAAATCCGCCGGTTCCGATTATCAGCGGTTTCTTTCCTTTAAAGATTTCTTTCTGATAGAGACTGCATATTTCCTTAATTGCTCCTGCATGACCGTAATACAAACCTGTCTGAATTGCTTCAATTGTATTTGCACCACCAACATGTTCAGGTCTGGCAATTTCTACAGACGGAAGCTTTGCAGTTTTTTGGGCAAGGGATTCTACAGATAATTTCAATCCGGGAAGAATGGCTCCTCCTATAAATTCTTTCTGGCTGGAAACCAGTTCGAGTGTTGTTGCGGTTCCCATATCAACAATAATCAAATCTTTGTTAGGGAAAAGATTTATTGCACCCATGGCAGCGGCAATTAAATCGGCACCAATTTCTTTTGTGTTAGAAGCTTTTAATTTCAAACCGGTTTTAATTCCAGCCTGAATAAAGAGGGCATCCTTATCTAAATACTTTTTGCAGGCACTTGCCATAGAATAATTTGATGAAGGAACTACACTGCAGCAGCCGATTCTGTCTATCTGCTTCCAGTCAAAATTATTTTCACGCAATACAGAACGCATGAATATTCCGATTTCATCAGAAGAAGAATTCGGGTCGGTAGTACGGCGAAACTGTAAAACTAGAGTTTGACCGTCAAAAATTCCAAAATTTGTAGCTGAATTTCCTATATCTATAGTTAAAATCATATTCTCACCTTCACTCTGTCAATTAATTTGTTTTAATTTTGTGATTTAAAATGCGGGTTTATGTGTAGTTATTCATAGTACCTGTCCTCCTGGGGATCAAGTCTTTTTTATTAGAAAAGAGCTTTAAGATTTTACAGAATCAGTTTCGCAGAGGATAACTGTTCCAAGAGAATATTAATGAAATTTTATATTTATGTCAAAAAGAAGTTGTGTTATAATTTTTTAAATTATGCTACAATGTACTATATTATGCTATAATACATAATTAACATATGAGGAGATGTTTATGAAAAAAGTATCATTCCTATTCATTTCATTTATTTCAATTTTATCAGGATTATTCCTACTTTTCGGGTGCAACAACGGCACAAAACCAGACAAAAACATTCCAGATGATACTACTGACGAAAACAAAACGTATTTGACCATTTCAAATGTTACGGCAGAAAGAACAGTAGCTCCAAGCTTTACAAACGATACAATTACTGATTTTGTTTTTACACTCAAAGGAAAACTTGAAGGCACGGACACCGAAAAAGAACTTGGCTCATACGAGGGAATTGAAGAATTAACCTCTGCTTCAATTCCAGTAGAAACCGGCAACTGGACCTTCACACTTACAGCAGCAAAAGACGGAACAGCATTTACAGGTACAAGAGAGATGGAAATCATCCCGGGAAGTAACACGATTTCTTTTGGATTAAAATGGGATGAAGAAGCCCTTTCGGGAGAAGGAAATCTTACATATACATTCGATTTTTCTAAAGCAGCAACTAAAAATGATGTCGAACTTGTAACAGGCGAACTCGTAAAATACAATCCGACAAGTAAAGAAGAAACAGCTGTTGAAGAATACAAAGAATCTCCTCTTGATATTGCAGACTACAAGGCTACTTATGAACTGACTGGACTTCCAGCCGATGTTTACCGCATAAGAATCCGCCTGTATGGAGATATAGAAAAGACACTTCCAATCCTTACCTATCCGGAACTTGCAATAATCACAGGCGGTCAGACAAGCACGGCAACACGTGAAACAAAATCTTTGAACGCTGTATATTCAATTTCCTTCTTTGAAGATTCAACCACTGAAATTACAGACAGCAGTTATCCGTCAAAATATACAACACTTTCAGAACCAATTACTCTGCCAGCAAGCTATACTAAATCTGGCTACGAGTTCAAAGGCTGGTATACAAATCCGTCTTTTGAAGGAGATGCAGTTACAAGCATTGCAAAAGGAAACACAGGCAATAAAACTTTCTATGCAAAACTCGTGCCGGAAGGTGGATTTGTTTATGTACCAGGCGCAACAGTTACAGGTTCGGTTGGCTCTGGTGATTCAGTATCGGAAATATTTATAGAAGACCGCACTGTTCCAATTGGTGACTTATATGTATGTGATCATGAAGTAACTCAGAAAGAATATGAAGAGTTTATGACATATTATGGAGCCGTTAAAACTGGAGATGGTACAGGACAGGGCGGTAGCGACGAACCTTACAAACCAAATGAAACTTTAGGTGATGGTGATAATTATCCTGCATATTATGTAAGCTGGTACGAGGCAATTATTTACTGTAACCTGCGCAGTGCAGCTGAAGGACTTACACCTGCATATTATTTAGCAGACGCAAACGGTAATGAATTAAAGTTAGGAGTTGATCAAAACGGAAGAAATGTTGCAGATTGGGGTAACAATATTGAAACAGATACAAATGGAAAATACTTCTACAACTCCATAGAGTACTATAACGACAATCTTGATTACTTAGATCAAGGAAGCGGCGACAGTCTGGGCGGAATAAGACTTGACCTTTTTGCAGACGGCTACCGTCTTCCTACAGAAGCAGAATGGGAATACCTTGCAAGAGGTGGAGTAAACGGAACACAGTATACATATTCCGGAAGCGATACTCTTGAAAATGTAGGCTGGTATGGCAGTAACAGCGGTGATAACGGAGGTTCAGAAAACCCAAAAGTTCACGAAATAAGAACAAAGGCAATGAACGCATTTGGTTTATATGATATGAGCGGTAATGTATTTGAGAGATGCTGGGATTGGGGAAGAAGAACAACATCTATAACTCCAGATACACCATCTACAGGTGATTCGTTATTCCGCAACAAAATTGCACGCGGTGGTAGCTGGGCTGATGAATCAATTCATACTACTGTTTATTTCCGAAACAACGAAAATCCTAACCGCCGCTTCAGCAACCTTGGTTTCCGCGTAGTCCGAAATGCTTCAGATTATCCTCTGCTTGTAAACTTCAATACAACAACCAACTGGCCGGAAAATACAGCTAAATTTGATTATGTAATAATTTATGAAGAAGGTAAAAAAGTTACAGAACCATCTTATTCAGCTACAAACGGTGGTCATCCATTCAAGGGTTGGTATACAAAAGCAAATCCAACAGAAACAGATTCCCCGTTTGATTTTGACAGTCCTATAACTGACAATATTACTCTTTATGCTGTTTGGGATACAAGTTTTGTATATGTAGAAGGCTTTACTTTTGCAGGAGAAGAAACCTTGTGTAAAGGTGAAACAAACGAATCTAAAGTATTCATAAAAGACCGTACCATTCCAATTGGCAACCTTTTGGTAAGTGATCATGAAGTTACACAAAGTGAATATGAAAAATACTGTTGCTATCTTGATTATGAAACTAAGCCTTCAGATAGTTACGGTAAAGGTTCTAATTATCCTGTTTATTATGTAAGCTGGTACGATGCGATAGTTTACTGTAACCTGCGCAGTAAAGCCGAGAAAAACTTAACACCTGTATACAAAATGAAAGACAAAAACGGTGAATTAACAGACGATCCTGCACAGTGGGTTGATGTTGCATCTAATAACCTCTCGGGCGATGAAATAAGATACTGCGGACCTTCAGCAGATAACGCTGCATGGAACGAGGTTGTATGCGACTGGAACGCAAACGGCTACCGTCTTCCAACCGAAGCAGAATGGGAGTATTTTGCCAGAGGTGGCAACGGACTTTCCGGCACTCAGTACATATATGCAGGCAGCGACAGTGCTGATACTGTAGCCTGGCATTCTACTAATAGCAATAGCAAGACTCACGAGATAAAAAGTCAAGATCCAAACATACTCGGACTTTATGACCTAAGTGGAAACGTATGGGAATTGTGCTGGGACTGGTACCCTGACCCTGAAAGTGGTACAGATGCTATAACTCAAACAACCACCCCTTACGGCATCTCATCTGGTATCAAGCGCATTAAACGTGGCGGCAGCTATACAAACAATGCTTCCTTGTACTGTAATGTTTATAACCAGAATCAACACCAGCCTAAAGACCGCGCAGAACAAACTGGTTTCCGTGTAGTCCGAAATGCTTCATTCCATCCTTTACTTGTAAGATTTGATACAACAAGTAACTATCCGGGAAACACTGCTAAAGTTGCTTCTGTAGTAATTGATGAAGCAGGTAAGAAGGTTCCACGCCCTGATTATGATGGTTATAGATATGGATATACTTTTAAAGGCTGGTATACTACTGCAACCCCAGAGGCATCAGCTGAACCTTTTGATTTTAATAGTTCAATAACTGACGATATTATTCTTTATGCAGTCTGGAAATCGGACTTTGTACTTGTAGAAGGAATGACTTTTGATTCAACAAATGTAAGTAAGTTAGCAATTCTTTATAATCGCGAATTAACTGTAAATGATTTCTATTTGTGTGATCATGAAGTAACACAGAAAGAATGGCAGGATGTTATGGGGGCATTACCAGTAGAAATAGGACGTCATGAACAGGGAGTGGGAGATAATTATCCTGTTTATTACGTAAACTGGTATGCCGGAATTGTTTTCTGTAATAAATTGAGTATTAGAGAAGGTTTGGACTGTGTTTATTCTATTGATGGAAAAGATGAATCTTACTGGAGAGACTTTAATTATTATAATGAAGTTTCCAATGTTACTACAACTCTATGTAATTCTGTTCAACTGGATATAAGTGCAAATGGTTACCGTTTACCTACCGAAGTTGAGTGGGAATATGCTGCCCGCGGTGGTAAGAATCTTGAATCATATAAATTTGCTGGAAGTGAAGATTATACAAAAGTTGCCTGGGTTAATGATAATAGTGGATTCTCTACACATCCTGTTAAAACTGATAAAACTGAAGGTATAGATTCTGCAAACTCTCTTGGTTTATATGATATGTGTGGTAATGTAAATGAATGGATATGGGATTATTATAATAACAGTGAGCCATCTGTTGATACAAATCCTCCTATAACAGGAGCGACAAGTGGAACTAGTTCAAAGCGTGTAAAGAAAGGTGGTGGCTTTGATAGTAATCCAGAAAATGATACAGCATCTATAGATAGACATTCAGGATCAACTCCAACTCAAATAAAAGGTTCTTCAAGTGAAGGTGAAGATATTGGTTTTGGTTTCCGTGTAGCTAGAACCGCGTCTACAAATCCTTAATTCAGAATACAAAACAACAGTTATCAATATTGATAACAATGCCCATTCTGTTCACTAAAAAATGCACAGAATGGGCAGTTTTTTTTTATATAATCATTACTATGCCGTAACTTCTACATCACTAACGATTTCTTTTATCTGTTCGAGTGTCATACCTAGAGATTTTGCGATTATATCTACAGAAACTCCATTTTTATAAAGATTTCTTGCATCTTCAAATGCTCTTTCTTGGTCACCTTTAATTCTGCCGTTTTCAAATGCGTATACTGGTAATCCCTTTTGGAAAATATCTTCAAGGCAGATGAAGATAACATAAGAATCTTTTAGATCTTTGTAAAAATCTCCTTTTTTGAGTGAATCCAAATCCATAACCTCTTCGTTGTGCATTTCCATCTTTTCAATCTTTACATTTAAGAGCATTTCGATTAAGTGCTGGCAGGCATCAGGATGATTTCTCATTACTTTATAAAAAATACGGACGTTGTTAAAAAAAACTGCACTACATCCGTGAAATCAAAAAGTCTGCAATGCCATCTTCATCGTTGGATAAAGTTATATAATCAGCACTAGCTTTTACCTCGGGGATAGCATTGGCCATTGCAACTCCAGTACCACACATTTTTAACATTCCAATGTCGTTATGGTCATCGCCAAATGCAATAATTGATTCCGTGGCAATTTTTAGATATTCACACAAAAAACGGATAGCATTTTCTTTTGTGGCTGTTGCAGAAGAAAACTTATACCAAGGGATATCAGAAAAAGGAAGATAATCACAAGAAGGAACCGATTCTGCAATTTTACGGACTTTTTCGATATCCTGAGTTTGCAGGCAGATTTTCATTGCAGGCTCATTAAAATCCTTAAAATCATTGTAAGCGCAATCCCAGTCATAATCGGTACTTTTATCGTGCTTACGGTTCCAATAAATTGCATCCAGCGTATCCAAAGTGATTTCTGCATTTTCACCGCAAACTTTGTAGGCAGTCTCCAGCATTGAGCGCGTTTCAGAAAGAGAAAAAGTTTGTGTTCGGATAAGCTTTTCTTTATAAAAAATACATCCGCCACCGTTACAAATCAGAATGTCCGGTTTTATTTTTTCTTCAAAGGGAAGGATATTAGGTCGACCTCGGGAAGTTGAAAAGCCAATTAAGACACCTTTTTTACGGCAATTTTCCAGGGCATTTATATTTTTAAGGGAAATTGTTTTATCAGTGCGGAGAAGAGTTCCGTCCAAATCACAAAGAATAAGTTTTGCTTCCATGTAATACAGTTTACAATGAACAATGGAGGAAATGCAATTAACAATTGAGAATTAACAATAGAAAATGCACAATTCATAATTCATAATGCACAATGCATAATTAAGAATTGGTATGGAAGTTTTTTTTCATAGATGACGCTTTTTTTACACAAAAACAGGCCATAAACCCAAAATGGCACTTTTTACAGTCTTAAAAAGGGGCAATTTTAGTTTATATAAAGATTTTATCATTAAATAAAACCAAAAATGGCACTTTTACAATAAGAAAAAGGGGCAAAATCAGCTTATAGGGGATTTTACCTCTTGAAATAAACCATTCACATCATTAAACTGTTGCAGGATTTTGGAAATAAAAATACAACCAAAAATATCAATATATCAATACGGAGTAAATATGTCTAAAAAACCAAAACGCATTGAAGATTCAGAAGAATACTTCAACCGACTTGATCAGTATTGGCGTGCAACAAACTACCTTGCAGCAGCCCAGCTTTACATGAAAGAAAATCCTCTTTTAAGAAAGCCACTCACACGCGATCAGGTAAAAACAAAAATCGTAGGTCACTGGGGAACAGTTCCAGGACAGAACTTTGTATATACTCACTTAAACAGAGCTATTACAAAATATAATCTCGACATGATTTTGATTTCAGGCCCAGGACATGGAGGAAACTTCTTTGTAGCAAACTCATATCTCGAAGGTCACTATTCAGAAATCTATCCGAATGTAAG
>JAEEGL014064608.1_pt1 | contig 11913 bp, 10 predicted proteins | sample 9134231 | NCBI WGS metagenome assembly JAEEGL01 (sample SAMN16246548, study PRJNA631951) | gut metagenome | biome: gut microbiome; feature: rumen; material: fiber-attached | host: Bos | place: Iran: Karaj | collected 2018-10 | reverse complement strand
GACAGTTAATTCCGGGAACAGCGAAAAAAAACCGCTTATTACGGAAACGGAAAAACCAAAAACGGCTGCAGTACAAAGGAAAGGAAGTCCGGCCGATACGGCTGTATGGCAGGAATTTCTTGCAAAAGTACAGAAAAAGGATATTTCTGCCTGGAGCTTTCTTTCACAGGGGAGCATGATCAGCGCGGAAAATCATCAATTTCGCTGGCAGGCAGGCAGAAAAGAGGGTGAGCAGCAATTTATCACAGCGCTGAACAAGCCTGAAAGGAACAGAATTCTTTGCGAATGCCTTGCAGAAATAATCGGACAGGAATGTTCATTTACCGCTGTGGAAAACGGTAAGGACTGCGTTCAGGGGGACGCAGGAGATGACAGTTATCTGGAGACGATTTATGAAACATTCGGAAAAGAACACGTGAATGTTGTGGATAGTATTACATAAAAACAGCCCGGCATAAGCCGGGCTGTTTTGCTTGGAAAAACAGTAATCAGTTCAATTCCTGTGCGTCGTTTTCAATGGTTACTTCTTCAACGCTTCGGATTGCCCAGCGGGCAACGACCATGCAAAGATTGTCTTTGCCGACAGAAAGGGTAACAGTATCATCCTTCAGGCCGGTGATTGTTCCGTAGATACCGCCGATCGTACAGATCCGGTCACCTGCCTTCAGATTGTTGAGCATTTCTTTAACCTGTTTGTCCTTTTTGCGCTGCGGACGAATCAGCATAAACCAGAAGACAACGAAAATAAGAATAAGGGGAAGGAATGTGGAAGCAAGTGCAGCGATGGAACTGGCCTGTTCAACACCTTCAGCACCCGCTTCAGCAGCAGGAGCTGCCTGCTCGGCAATTGCGGAAGCAATGCCGAAAAACTTTTCAATCATGTTGTAAATAAACTCCTTTCAAGATCAGATACTTACAGCATTATATCAGACAATGATTTCCGAAACAAGACAGAAGGAGAAAAAAGACACGGTAATTCAAGGTAGTGAGCGTGTTGCAATAATATCCGCACCGGTATGAAGAATATCTGAAACAATGACCTGACCGATCGTGACCGGTGCGGAGATATCAAGATCACTTAAAATACGCATTATATCGCAGATCAGGGATTTGGGGACAGGACAGGAGGTTTTTACTGACAAAGGGGTAATATTGTTATGTACGGGAATGACAGCGGTAATCATCCTCAGGGGAAGTGTGCATTCCTGGCGTGCATATGAAGCACCGCGCGGGCAGGTATTGCCTGAAACAGAGAGAAATGATCCATTCTGTGAAACAGTCACAGTCATCCGGCAGCCGAGTGGACAATTGATGCATGTCAATATCTGTTCCAATCTGATCAGCTCCTTTCGATACGGATGGTAACTGTATTATCTTCAAGACTGCGAATCAGTTCGGGATTCAGGGTCAGTTCAGCCATTTCTCCCGGTGTCCAGATCATAGCTTTTTTGCGATATATTTCTTTACCGCCGCATTCAGCGATAACTGAACTGTTCCGGTATACGGACGCAGGCCTGAACATAATACAGACGGGTTTATCTGTATTTCTGTGTATTTTCTGCGGTACACATCCGCGAATCCCTTCACCGTCCTGTAAAGCAATACAGGATGTGTCAGCAGGATGACCGTGCAGGACAAATGAAGCAGCAGCGCTGCCGGCCTTATGGCTTTCAGCTGAAACATGGTCGACGAGATCGTGTACATGCAGTACATTGCCGCAGGAAAAAATACCGGGGATATTCGTTTCATAGGTATCATCCACGATTGCGCCGGAAGTGGCAGGGGACAGAAAAACACCTGCCCCGATACTGAGCTCGTTCTCGGGAATGAGTCCGCATGAAAGCAGAAGTGTATCACAGTCAAAACGAATTTCTGTACCCGGAATCGGATTACGACGGTCATCCACTTGTGCAACTGTAACACTTTCCAGACGATCACGGCCATGGATATCAGTAACGGTATGGCTGAGAAAAAGCGGAATATTGTAGTCCTGAAGACATTGAACAATATTTCTGTTCAGACCGGAAGAATAAGGAAGAATTTCCACACATGCAAGTACTTTTGCACCCTGGAGGGTCATACGGCGTGCCATAATCAGACCGATATCACCGGAACCGAGAATAACAACGCGGCGTCCGGGCATAAATCCTTCGAGATTCACAAAACGCTGGGCAGTACCTGCGGAATAAATACCTGAACAGCGTGTTCCGGGAGTACAGAGGGCGCCCCGGGGACGTTCCCTGCAGCCCATTGCCAGAATCACTGCTTTTGCATGAATTGTCTGAAAACCTTTTTCAGAAGATACGCACGTTATACACAGTCCGGAAGAAACAGACAGCACGGTAGTGGAGCATTCAATGGCAATACCAAGGGACTGAGCATGCATAATATCCCTGTATGCGTATTCCGGACCGGTGAGTTCTTCACGGAATCGATGAAGTCCAAAGCCGTTATGAATGCACTGTCGTAATATTCCGCCTGGTTCCTTTTCACGCTCAAGAACAAGCAGTGATTCGATACCGTTCTCACGGGCGGCAATTGCTGCTGCGAGACCGGCCGGTCCTGCGCCGATGACCAGAATATCCACATAACGATCATTCATATGCCGCTTCCTCCTTTAAAAAAGATTCCACGGTACCGGAAAGCAGGTAACTGCTGCCGCCGTTTTTTGTAATCTGATCTAGCGGAATACCGGTTTCTTCGGAAATGATTGAAGCAACGCGCGGAAGGCAGAATCCGCCCTGGCATCGTCCCATTCCTGCCCTTGTACGCCGCTTGACACCGTCAACAGATCTGGCACCGACCGGACGACGTATGGCACACCTGATCTCCGCTTCCGTAACAACTTCACAGCGGCAGATAATATTTCCGTATTCCCTGTTTCCGTCGACAGCAGCAATACGCTCGGAATCTGACATTTCATGGAAGGGACGGGGAGGCGGAGAGTATGGAATAAGTGCTGGTTTGCGCTGAAGTTTAAGAAAATCTGCTATCATACAGGATAAATCCTGCCCGATTGCCGGAGCGGAGGAAAGCCCGGGACTTTCAATGCCGATTGCTTCAAAATATCCGGGACAGGCACTGACGGGACCGACGATAAAATCATCGGTGGTCAGATGAGCACGGATACCGCTGAAATTGGTAATGTTGGTTTTTACAGAAAGACCAGGCCACGTGAGTACAGCCTTTCTCAATACTTCAGAAAGACCTTGTGCTGTTGTGGCGGTATCATGAGGATCTTCAACATCCTCAGCTGTCGGTCCAAGCAGAAGATTACCGTGCACCGTCGGTGAAACAAGGACACCTTTTCCAAGAGGTGAAGGGCACTGGAATACTGTCCGCCTGAAAGGAGGATTCTGTGACCTGTCAAGAAGATAATACTGGCCGCGCCTGTGAATCATCTGCAGCCTGGCAGGAGAAAGCAGATTGTGTATGTCGGCGCCACCGGACCCGGCACAGTTCACAAGGACACGGCAGGTATAAGTGCAGAAATCTGTGTGAACTGTAAACCCATGATCCTGATTATAAAAAACAGACATAACAGATTCGTTGAATCGGAATGATACACCATTGAGCGCTGCATCGTCCGCAAATGCAAAAGCAGTCTCATAAGGACTGATAATTGCGCTGTCAGGAATATATAATGCGGAAACAACCTGAGGGTTGAGATTTGGTTCAAGGGAAAGGACAGAATCATGGCCGAGTATTTCAAGATTATGCACACCGTTCTGTTCACCGCGATTTTTCAGCGTGAAAATTGTATTCCGGTCCGCATCATTCAATGCAATAACAAGAGCCCCGTTGCGCTGATAGGGAATACCGAGCTCCGCACAGAGATCCGGATATAACTGCGCGCCGCGTACATTGTAGTATGCTTTTCGGGTGCCGGGTATTGCATCATATCCGGCATGGACCAGTCCGCTGTTCGCTTTTGTAGCGCCTTCCGCCACATCGCTTTCCTTTTCCAGTACAATAACTGACACGTTGAATCTGGAAAGTTCACGCGCCACAGCGCAACCGGTAATGCCGGCACCGACAATCAGGATATCAGATTCTGCAGTCATTATGTCGCCTCCCCTGTAAGTGTATCATATCAAAAATCAAAATGAACTGCAACGAAAGGAACAGATGTCATCAGTTGCGAATGAATCGGCAGAATGATATAATAATTATTAATTGACTGTGATGGGGTGACCTGTTGTGATTACTACCATTTGCCTGAATCCCTGTTTTGACAAGACGGTTAATGTAGAAAGGCTGTATCCCGGGCAGGTAAACCGCATTCGTGACGCGAGAGTTGACCTTGGCGGAAAAGGAATCAACGTTGCAGTTGTAGCTAAACGGCTGGGGCTTGATGTTCAGTGTCTGGGCATAATGGGAGAAAACGGAGCGGCGGAGCTTACCTCTATGATGGACAGGGAAGGGCTCAAGCATCGTTTTCTTACAGTACCGGGACATGTAAGAACAAATCTGAAAGTCTGCAGCCTGGACGGACAGGGTGTTACCGAACTGAACGAGCCTGGCACACCTCTGAGTACGGATTATCTCGAAAAATTCACAGCACTGGCTGCTGAATGCACCGCAGACAGTGACATCATCGTGCTGACAGGCAGCCTTCCGCCGGGATGCCCTGAAGGAACATACCGCGATCTTATGACAGCGCTGGAAGGAAAGAAATGTATCCTGGATACAGAGGGAAAGGAGCTTGAGCTTGCCGCAAAAAGCGCACATCCTTTTCTGATAAAACCGAATCTTCGTGAAATGGAAGCAACGCTTGGCATAGAACTGAGAACAATGCGGGCAATCAGGGACGCATCCCTGCTTTTCCTCAGGCTTGGGGTTAAGCATTCCGTTGTTTCCATGGGCGCAATGGGCGCTATGTATATCGCGGAAGACAAAACACTTTTTGCTCCTGCTCTGCGGGTGGAGACAAAATCAACAGTAGGCGCGGGGGATGCCATGATCGGCGGTATGCTGCTGGGATATGAAATAGAAAAGGATATGTCAAAAGCATTCCGATATGGCATTGCAGCCGGCGCGGCAAGTGTGATGACCGAAGGAACGCAGCTGATTGTCCGCTCTGATTTTGAAAATCTGCTCGATCAGGTCAGGATTCAGGAAGTGTAAACAGATGATATTTTTACGTAACAGGGCTGAATATTCAGACGGAGTGATTGACCTTGTCCCGATTCATATAGGTTCACCAAACCGGGAGCTTGGATTCGGACATGAACAGGTATGGAAAATTACGCTGCATAATGAAAGGCATGAGATCGGACAACTGAGTTACCGGGACGGAGAAAGCAGATGCGTATATTATTACGGGCACATCGGATATCATATTGATCCGCCTTACCGGGGCCGGCATTTTGCATACAGGGCATGCAGGCTGATTGAACGTGAAATCAGGCTGTCCGGGAAGACATCCGTCGTGATAACATGCGATCCGGACAATAAACCAAGCCGCAGGACCTGCGAAAAACTCGGATGCCTTTTTGAACGGGAAACAAAGGTTCCCGAAGATATCCTCCGTAAATATGAGATCAACCAGATTAAATGCCGTTATATATGGCATATTGCAGCATCGGATGAAAGAACAGGATATGAAAGAGATTATTAACGGTACAGTCGTTCACTGCAGCCTGTCAGGGACCGGTGAATCAAAAGTCCTGCTTCTGCATGGCTGGGGATGCGACATGAAAATGATGCAGCCTGTGGCCAGTGCACTGGAAAAGGATCACAGGACGCTTATGATTGATTTTCCCGGACATGGTGAAAGCGGAAAGCCGCCGGAACCCTGGGGAGTGCGGGAATACGCAGAATGTGTCATTAAACTGCTTGAGAAACTGCAGTTTATTCCATGCGCGGTTATTGCCCACAGCTTTGGATGCAGGATTGCCGCGTGGATAGAAGCTTATTATCCCAATATGATAAACCGGATTGTTTTTACAGGTGCAGCGGGCATCAGGCGATTGCCATCCGCGGAATCCATGAAGCGTACGGCGAAATACAAAAAGCTGAAGAGGATCTGCGGTTCAATGAAAAACATACCTGTGATCAGGAGCGCTGCGGAAAAGCTGGAAAACAGACTGATAAGGAAATACGGAAGCCGGGACTATATAGCTCTGGACGAAGAAATGCGAAAGACATTTGTAAAAGTAATCAATCAGGATCTTTCATCGCTTTATGACCGTTTTCAAAGCAGCACGCTGCTTATATGGGGGGATGCTGATACGGAAACACCCCTCTGGATGGCAAAGGAGATGTGTCGCAGGATTCCAGATGCCGGACTGGTAATACTGGAAAACGGAACACATTTTGCCTATCTTGAACAGATTCAGCGTTTCAATACAATTGTCTGTCATTTTCTGAAGGGAGATGAATAAATTGTTCGCTTCCTTAATATTTTCACTGGGAATTGCGGCCGGCTGTATTTTTGCCGCAAAAATCCTGATCCACTATTTTCAGCTTGAAAGCTATCAGTTTCCCGGATATTTCAGAACACTCGGAAGAAATATTCTGAAAGCAGTTCTCCCGGGAATATGCATGACTGCACTTCTGATCATATCCGTGACACTGCTCACAAAAGCTGCCGGAGAAAACGTTGCGAATCCGTACAAAGTACTGATCGAGGCAGTTATCCTGGCAGCCGGCGGAATTATAACCGGGAAAGCATTATCCGAAAAAAAAGCAAAAAAGCCTTTTGTATTTACGCCAAGGATAAAACGCCTGTATGCTGTATCAATGATTGTTATGACAGGTATCCTGTTTCCTGTGCTGAGCTGTATCAGTCATGAAACAGGAAGATTCAAACCTGCTGAAGCATTTATACTCATATTTCCTGCGTTGCTTCCCTTATGGATTGCGCTTTGCGGACTGATTGCGTGGCCTGTTGAGAAACTGATCAGTGAACTGTATTTCCGTGACGCGCAGCGAATTCTGAAAAACAGAAGCGACCTGATCAGGATCGGAATTACCGGAAGCTGGGGAAAAACAAGTGTAAAGTTTATCCTCAGAACGATCCTTGAGGAAAAATTCCATACACTTGCAACACCGGCAAGCTATAATACCCCTATGGGTGTGACGAAGGTCATCCGCTCACAGCTGGAACCGGGGCATCGTGTTTTTATTGCGGAAATGGGCGCAAGGCATGTGGGCGATATCAGGGAAATGTGCCGTCTTGTGCATCCGGAAATCGGTATCATTACATCAGTTGGTCCGCAGCATCTCGATACATTTAAAACACTGGAACGCGTGACGAAGACGAAATATGAGCTGATAGAAGCTTTACCCGAAGACGGACGTGCTTTTTTTGCGGATGATGAAAACATCTGCAGAGAACTGTATGAAAAGACGAAAATCAAGGAAAAACATCTGACGGGCACTGACAGCGGAAAAGATGAAATATGGGCTGAGGATATCCGCTACTCTCCCGAAGGCAGCTCATTTTTTCTCTACAGTAAGCAGGAAAAAGTTTTCTGTGAAACACAGCTGCTGGGTGAATTGAATATCAAAAATATACTTCTCTGTGCATCTGTTGCATTCAGCCTTGGTTTGTCGGCGGACCAGATATCAAGAGGAATACGGAAAATCGTCCCGGTTGAACATCGGCTGCAGCTGATCAGGCATCCCGGAGGGATCAATGTAATCGATGACGCATTCAACAGCAATATCCGTGGAGCAAAGCAGGCATTCGAAGTACTGAACCAGTTTCCTTCACAGAGAATTATTGTCACACCGGGAATGGTTGAGCTTGGCAATCAGGAATACAGGATGAACCGTGAATTCGGGGCTTACATGGCAGGCAAATGTGATATAGCTGTTCTGATCGGAAAAAAACGCAGCGAGGCTATTGCAGAAGGCCTCAGGGAAAACGGTTATCCTGAGGATGATATCATAATCGTATCATCGCTGCAGGAAGCCACAGAAATGCTGAAGGCTGTCGCAAAGCCCGGCGATACGGTACTGTTTGAGAATGATCTTCCTGATCATTACACGGAATCATAATGGAGGTTGCAGACACATGAAGAAACAGATCGGTGTACTGTTCGGAAGCAGAAGCTGTGAGCGCGAGGTGGCAATTATCAGCGCGGTTCAGCTGATGAGACATATCGACCGGGATAAATATGATGTCATTCCTGTATATATAGATGAAACCGGAAACTGGTACACAGGCGAAAAACTTTGTGACATTAACAGCTATAAACCATTCAGGCCGGAAAGCAATGGAATAGTCCGCGTTTTCCCGGATTTAACCGCCCGGTCAGGAGCTCTTTTGACACGCAAAAAAAGCGGCGGTCTGCTGAAAAAGGAACAGACGGAGATTGTGGCCAGAATTGATGTATATATTGTTGTTATGCATGGCCTGAACGGTGAGGACGGAACGCTTCAGGGACTGCTCGAACTGGCCAATATTCCATATACATCCACCGGCGTCGCGGGAAGCGCACTGGGAATGGACAAAATCATGATGAAACAATTTTTCCGGGGTGCCGGGCTGCCGGTGCTTCCTGGAATATGGGTGACCAGAAGTGAGTTTAATGCCGACAGTGAACTTGTGTCTGATCGGGTGGAAAAGGAAACGGGATATCCTGTGTTTGTTAAACCCGCCAATCTTGGTTCAAGCATTGGTGTCAGCAGGGCGGACAATCCGTCAGAACTGAAGGAAAGCCTGGAACTGGCTTTTGAATATGACAGAAGGGTTCTTATTGAAAAAGGGCTCGACAAACCGATTGAGCTGAACTGCAGCGTCCTGGGCTACGATAATGAGGTGACTGCTTCACCGATTGAAATGCCGATCAACAACGATGAATTCCTTGATTTCAGGGACAAATACCTTGCATCCGGAGGCAGCAAGGGGATGGCAAGCCTGCGGCGCGTTCTGCCCGCACCGATAGAGGAGGATCTCCGGAATGAAATCCAGGAGATGAGCAGGGAAATCTTCCGGCTGCTGGATTGCAAGGGGGTAGTCAGAATTGATTATATGTTTGACCGGGAAAGCGGAAAGATTTATATAACGGAAATCAATACAATACCTGGCAGTCTGGCGTTTTATCTGTGGGAAAACGCAGGAATGGATTACAGCATCCTGATTGACCGCATGATTTATTTCGCGGAAAAAGCAAATGCAGATAAAAATCAGGCCAATTACGCATATTCAAGCGATATACTGAAAGGTGTAACATTTGGAGCAAAAGGAGCAAAGGGAAGTAAAGGCACCAAAATTATCAAATAACGAAAGGTTATTGTAGGGATGCTTGAAAAGATTCATTCTCCGCGTGATCTGGATAAACTGAGCTATGATCAGCTGGATCAGCTGGCAGGAGAAATCAGAAACAAATTGATTTCCACCGTTTCAATAAACGGTGGACATCTTGCATCCAATCTGGGTGTTGTTGAACTGACACTTGCAATACACAGGGTATTTCATCTGCCTGAGGATAAGGTCATCTTTGATGTCGGACATCAGAGTTATGTCCACAAAATGATTACAGGAAGATATGAACAGTTTTCATCACTTCGTTTATTCGGAGGATTGTCAGGCTTTCCCAAGCGGGGCGAGAGCGAGTATGACTGTTTTGAAACGGGACATGCAAGTACTGCAATATCAGCTGCCCTTGGAATGGCTCGTGCAAGAGATTACAGGAATGAAAAACATGACGTAATCGCAGTTGTAGGTGATGGCGCGCTTACAGGAGGCATGTGTTATGAAGCGCTTAATGACGCCGGGAACAGCCAGACAAAGCTGATTGTTATCCTTAATGACAATGAAATGAGCATTGCAGCCAATGTCGGTGCACTGTCAAATTACCTGACAAATCTGCGGATCAGCGCGGGTTGGCAAAGTGCAAAAAGAAAGGTACGTTATCTGAATAATATTCCCCTGATCGGAAAACCATTGTATAAAATGATTCACAGTGCAAAAAAACTGATCCGGTCAGTTTTTGTCCGGGATTCGGAACTTGGTTTTTTTGAAGCACTGGGATTCGGATATTTCGGACCGATCAACGGACATGATATTGCAGGCATGGAAAAAGCTTTCCGTCAGGTACAGCAATATAAAGGCCCCTGCGTGATTCATGTATTGACAAAAAAAGGTTACGGATATGATAAAGCGGAAGAACGGCCTGAGACTTTTCACGGAACCCCGCCGTTCTATATTGAAACCGGATACAGAATTGACAAACCCTCTTTACCTTCATGGGGGCATATTATGGCGGATACACTGTCTGAACTGGCTGAAAAAGATGACAGGATTGTTGCTATTACCGCTGCGATGAAACTCGGGACCGGACTGGATCATTTCGCAGAACGTTTTCCGCAGAAAGTGTTGGATGTAGGTATTGCTGAAGAACATGCTGCCACAATGGCTGCAGGACTTGCTGCAGGGGGAATGAAACCGTATGTGGCGGTGTATGCCAGCTTTTTCCAGCGCTGTTATGACCAGATGATTCATGATGTATGCATGCAGAATCTTCCGGTGGTTTTTCTTCTGGACAGAAGCGGGGTCGGCGGGGAAGACGGGCAGACGCATCACGGATTGTTTGACTTTTCAATCGCACTTCCGGTTCCGGGAATGACAGTACTTGCCCCTTCCACATCCGACGAACTGGTCAGCATGATCAGATGGACTGTCACTTACAGCGGACCGTGCGTAATCAGGTATCCGAAATCAGTCAAACCATTCAGAAATGAAAAAAGTAAAAATGCCTTTGTCCCGGGAATATGGGAGCGTATGACAGATGATAACGACGTTTTCATTCTTGCGGTGGGATCTATGGTGTCAAGGGCAATGGATGTATATGATATCCTGAAGAAACAGAACATCGGATGCGCTGTTGTAAACTGTTCATCAGTAAAGCCGTGCGATGAGAAATTCCTTTCATCAATCCCCGGGAACAGATTTGTCTTTACTATGGAAGAGCATATGATTACAGGTGGATTCGGTGAATATATAACAAGAATATGCCTGGATCACGGATATACAGTACCTGCATACTGCTTTGGTGTGAAAGATGAATATATACAACACGGAAATCATGAAATACTGATGAAGGAAGCAGGGCTGGACGCTGAAACCATTGCTGAAACGATACAGGGTGTCATGAAAGGAGAAAGGAACTTTGGCTGAAAAGCTCAGGGCAGATATTGCACTGGTAAGGCAGGGACTATGTGACAGCAGAGAGCGTGCACAGGCTGCCATTATGGAGGGACGCGTCTATTTTAACAATAAAAGAATAAACAAACCGTCAGAAGTAATAGATGACAGTGAGATGCTGACCGTCCGGAACCCTGAGTTTGATTATGTAAGCCGGGGCGCTCTGAAGCTGGATAAGGCGATCCGTGTATTTAATGCCGATCTGAATGACTGTATTGTGATGGATATCGGATCAAGTACAGGAGGTTTTACAGATGTCTGTCTCCGAAACGGGGCCAGGCATGTATATTCAATTGATGTCGGATACGGACAGCTTGACTGGAAACTGAGAAATGATCCCAGAGTGACGGTTATGGAAAGAACAAATGCCAGATATCTGGAAAAAGAAATGTTTCCGCTGATTCCGAAAGTTACGGTTATGGATGTCAGTTTTATTTCAGTCAGACTGATTATTCCTGCAGCTGAAAAAATAATGGGGGAAGATGGAGTTTTCTACACACTGATAAAACCGCAGTTTGAAGCAGGAAGAAAGCATGTCGGAAAAAACGGTGTTGTAAGAGACGCCGAAATACATGAAGATGTTCTGCACAGCATCATCAGTTTTGTAGACGAAACCGGGTGGCTGGTCAAAGCAATAGATTATTCGCCGATAACAGGGCCGAAAGGAAATATAGAATTTCTGGCGGAAATCAGATATAACAACGGAATGCTGCAGTCAGTATCAGATGAAACAGTCAGAAAAACCGTAAAGGAAG
>JAEEGL011121180.1_pt1 | contig 11913 bp, 14 predicted proteins | sample 9134231 | NCBI WGS metagenome assembly JAEEGL01 (sample SAMN16246548, study PRJNA631951) | gut metagenome | biome: gut microbiome; feature: rumen; material: fiber-attached | host: Bos | place: Iran: Karaj | collected 2018-10 | reverse complement strand
TGGATTAACTAAAGAACAATTTGAAGATTGGATATGGCGTCTTCGCTATGTCGAAGTAGTCATTGGGTATAAAGGCCAAAGATATCACATCGAGGGATATAACAAAAAATATGTTGTTGGTATATTCGAAAAAAAAGAATACAAAATAAAAGAATGGATAGAAGTGGTAGGTAATTCAAACGATGATGCTTATAACAAACTAATGAATGAACCATTATTTGGAGGAGAAGCATTGAAAGACATTATTGATAAAATTGAATGGTTGGAAGGATAATCATATCTTTAAAAATAAAGCGGATAATCATTGTGGACTATCCGTTTTTTTAACATTTTGTCTCCAATTGTCGATACACATACGGGTAGCGAAGTCCAATTGTCCGTACATGAATCAGCTAAACCGCGGCTATTTTCGACACATTTGGTGATTTCGCTTACTATGTATTTATGAAAAATTAGGAGTTGAACTCCAAAAATTACGAGATATAATATAGTTGAGGTAAAAATAATGATTGAAAGAACTATTTATCGAGAAATTATTAAAACAATTAAAAACAAAGCCGTTACCGTTATTACAGGCGCTAGGCAAGTCGGAAAAACGACTTTATGTGGTTTAATTGAAAAAGATTTAGGGTTCGGGTATGTTTCTTTAGCGGATCCACTTGTTAGAAACGCAGCCAAAAATGATCCCGCTGAATTTTTATCTCTTCATCCAGCTCCATATATTATTGATGAAATACAGAAAGCCCCAGAGCTATTTGATTATTTAGAAGGTACAGTGGATGCTCTTATTAAGTCTGGAAAAAAGAGAGGTTTGTATGTTTTGACAGGCTCTCAAGCCTATAAACTTATGAAAGGCATTACTGAGTCTATGTCTGGTCGAGTTGGTCTTATTTCAATGGAACCATTATCTATGAGTGAGATTAATAATGTTTCTGAACAACCATTTGTAATTGATATCAATCATATTAACGAAAGATGCAAAACATATATGATTGAAACGAATAACCTTTATGAATACATTGTAAGAGGCTTTTATCCGGAACTTTATGATAATAAGGATTTGGATACTGGTTCATTTTATTCAGATTACGTAACAACTTACTTAGAAAGAGACGTCTCGGATTTAATGACATTAAAAGACAAGCAAAAATTCATTAATTTTATGACAATATTAGCTTCTCTTACTGGCCAAGAATTAATCTACGACAATTTAGCAAAAGAAGTTGGGATAGACATGAAAACCGTACAATCTTGGATTAGTGTTTTGGTAGCTGGAAATATAATCCATTTATTGCAACCATACTATGAAGAAAGTGTTTCTAAACGGGTTGTTAAAAGACCAAAAGTATATTTCTCTGATACAGGATTGGCGTGTTATTTGGCAAGAGTTAATTCTCCAGAGACATTAAAAAACTCTTATTTAAAAGGACATATCGTTGAAACTTATATTATCAATGAAATAATTAAAAGTTATAAAAACAACCACAAGGATGTTGATACATCTTTCTATTATTTTAGAACCTTTGATAAGGATGAAGTTGATTTAGTGATTGTATCTGACGGTAATATTTCTCTAGTGGAATTAAAAAGTGGAGAAACATATAAAAAGGACGATATAAAGGCCTTTGACTTATTCAAATCAACAAAACTTAGACGCACTAAAAACGCAATAGTGTGTACTACTCACGCGATTTATTCAATCGGTGAAGATTGTTATGTTCTCCCTGTTTCCTCTATATAGTTAAGTGGGTTTTATAGTACCACCTAGTGGTACTTTTTCTTTGGAGATTAATAAAATGGATAAAGAAATAACAAAATTACATAGAGCAATTTTTATATGGGAAAATATAGGAATTGGAATGAATGCTTCTATAATGGAAAAAGAAATTGCGACAAAAACCTTTTTAGATAAAAATGCAGATTATAATTTTTATCAAGTATGTGAAGTTATAAAACTAAATAAAGGAACTTATTACCATTATATAAACGATAGAAAAATTAAGACACAATACGAAATTAATGATGAAAAACTCTCTGTTGAAATTAAGATTATTTTTGATGAAACAGAAGGAAGAATTGGATCGAATAAAATAAAGGCTATATTGGAATCTAAAAAAATAAAAGCATCGGTTCAAAAAGTTCGTGAATTGATGAGGAAAATGAATTTAAAGATTAACAGCAAAAAACCAAATAGACGCGACAAAGATACGACGCCAAAAAATATATTCCATAACAATTTACTTAAAAGGCATTTTTTTCAAGATAAGCCAAATAAAGTGTGGGTATCAGACTTTACAGAAATTAAAATAGGCGAAGCTAGGTTTTATTTGTGTGCTATATTAGATTTATTTTCTCGAAAAATAGTTTCTTATCGCGTGTCTATAAAATTAGACTCCTCACTAGGTCTATTAACTTTTAAAGATGCATATCAAAGTAGGGGTGAACCGAAAGATTTGTTGTTTCATTCAGACAGAGGAAGCCAATATACATCTCTTGCGTTTATGGATACTTTAAAAGCTTTAGGAGTAAGACAATCGTTTTCTGATGTTGGAAATCCATACGATAACGCAGTAATGGAATCATTCTTTGCGACTTTTAAAAGAGAAGAAGTACATCGAAAAAAATACAAAGACTATGATGATTTAAAAGCATCTATTGATAAATATATGGTCTTTTATAATGATGTACGTCCACATAAGTCATTAAAATATCTAACTCCAACTCAATTCGAAGAAAAGAACAGTTAGTTTAATATAATTAAAAAGACTCTCGTTTGTACCATTTTAGGTTCGAAAGTCTTATACATTATCACGTGGCGGAGGAACAGGGATTTGAACCCTGGCACCGAGTTACCAGTCTACGAGCTTTCCAAGCCCGCCCCTTCAGCCTCTTGGGTATTCCTCCGTGTGTAAGGCATCTTTGACGTTTATTGGTAATGTGCGATAGTTATTATATTAAAAACCACTCTTTATTAAAAGAGAAAAATGATAGAATTTTGATGTATGCAAAAATACATTGTTAACGCTAAAGAATCAGGGCAAACCTTAGAGAAGTATGTGAAGAAAGTCTTAAATACTGCTCCATTATCTTTTATCTATAAACTTTTTAGAAAAAAAGATATTAAGGTGAACGGCCATTGGCAAAAAGAAAAATATGTTGTTAATGAAGGTGAAGAAATCACCATCTTTGTGAGTGAGCAACAATTAGAAGAATTTAATCAAAAGAATAGCTATGTTCCAAGCGATTATATTAAACCCTGGATTCTTTATGAAGATAACAATGTTTTATTTATCAATAAACCTCGCGGTGTCTTAGTGCAAAAAGATGATAACTATAACGATAAACCACTAGATCAAATGGTTATTGAATATTTGATGTTTAAAGGTGAATATGATCCACAAAATGATTTAGCTTTTAAACCCGGTCCAGCACATAGAATAGACCGCAATACATCCGGAATTGTCATCTTCGGTAAAAATCATGATTCATTAGCCTATCTCTTTGAACTCTTCCAAAAACACGAATTAATCGGAAAACATTATCTCTGCCTCGTCTGTGGAGACGTTGAAAGAGAAGGAACAGTGGAAGTTCCATTAAGAAAGAATTACGACACCAAGAAAGTGGTGATTGCTCCTCTTAAGAGCGGTGCTAAACCAGCAAAGACTGTTTATCATCCTATCGAAAGATTTGGTGACTTTGCTTTATTAGATATCACTTTGATAACCGGAAGAACTCATCAAATTAGAGTGCATATGTCTTATATTAGACATCACGTGGTTGGGGATGGAAAATACGGTGATTTTCAAATCAATAATATGGTAGAGAGAGAATTTGGATTTAAAAATCAATTCCTCCACGCTTACAGTGTTCATTTCGGTGAACTAAAACCACCTTTAAATAATCTCAGCAAAAAATCATTTAAAGCAGAAATGCCAAAAGAATATCTTGATTTATTAGATAAGCTTAGAGAGAAAAATAAAAGCTCCACATAGTGGAGTTTTTAAATTTTTAATAATCCAACGGCTTCTTGCACTCTAAGGAGTGTTTCGTGAGCCATGGCTTTCGCTTTGACCGCGCCTTCTTTTAAGACGGCTTCATAGGCTTTTGTTTCAACGATTTGTTTATATCTTTCTTGGAATGGTTCAAGTTCAGCAATAACAGCATCTGCAACTGCGGTTTTGAATTCACCATATCTCTTGCCGACAAATTCTTTTTCCGCTTCTTCGATGCTGATATCTTTCATCGCTGCGTAGATTGTTAATAAGTTAGAAATACCAGGTTTGTTTTCTGGGTCATATTTGACTTCAGAACCTAAGTCGGTAACCGCGGACATAATCTTTTTACGAACTGTTTTCATATCATCCTTAAGGAAGATATCGCCTTTTGGATCAGATTTACTCATTTTAACAGTGGGGTCACTAAGTGACATGATTCTGGCACCGACTTTTCTAAGTTCGTATTTTGGCATGGTTAAGACCTTTCCATAGCGGTTGTTGAATCTATTGACTAAATCACGAGTGATTTCCACGTGTTGAACTTGGTCTTCGCCCACAGGGATGACATCAGCGTTGTATAAGACAATATCGCACGCCATAAGGACTGGATAAGCAAATAGACCTAAGCCAATCGCAGATTCGTTCATCTTTGATGCTTTGTCTTTATATTGGGTCATTCTGCTTAACTCACCCATATATAGATAGTTTTGCATAATAGCATTAAGCTCAGCGTGTTCACTGACACTGGATTGAAGGAATAGTGTGACTCTTTTTGGATCGAGTCCAGCGGCTAAATAGAAACTAGCTAAATCGATGGAATTTTGTCTTAAGGTTTCTGGTTCGATAGGAAGAGTTAAAGCGTGTAAATCAGCAATAAAGAAAATACATTCTCCTCTTTCAATCATTTTGGGGAGATTTCTTAATACTCCGATGTAGTTGCCAAGTGTTAATTGGCCGGTTGGTTTAATACCAGTTAAAATTCTTTCTGCCATAAGACTTTCCTCGATAGTAATATTAGTTTATTAGTTTCAAAGCATATTTTCAAATATTGAATATATGGTCCTTAAACTTTTTGCTATAATACTCTTGCTATGATCAAGATTTACACCAGTCCCAGTTGTTCTAGTTGCCGCAAGGTTAAGAAGTGGTTCAAAGACCAAAAGATTCCATTCGTGGAAAAAAATATTTTTGCTGCCACTCTTAATGAAACTGAATTAAAAGAAATTCTCATTAAAAGTGAGAACGGCACGGAAGACATTATTTCCACAAGAAGTAAGGTCGTTAAAGATAGTGGTGTGAAAATTGAAGATCTCACAATTAAGGAACTGATTGATTTTATCAGAGAGAATCCTTCAGTTTTGAAGCGTCCAATCATGGTGGACGATAATAAAATCCAGGTAGGTTACAACCCGGAAGATATTACAGTATTTATTCCTCGTGCAAGAAGAATAGCGGAACTAGCGTGTCTAGAATGTCCGCATCTCAGTAGTTGCGATTATAAAAAAGACGAAGAAGCTTAATGGTGCTTCTTCGTTTTCTTTTTCACAGCCTTAATCGCTCTTTTACTTTTGGCTTTATAGTACGGATTATATCGTAATCCATATTTTTCACAGCACTTATATATAATCTCTAAGGCTTTCTCTTGACTTTCTGCCTCGATTTCAATGTCATGATCGATAATTCCGGAATACTGATTCTTATCGATAACAAAGAGATAATCTTCATATTGTACTTCAATTCTATTAGTTAATAATCTGGCGATTTCATAGAATTCATTGAATTTGCCACCAAGCTTTTCATCGATCATTGGGTGACTGGATAGCGTCTCATTTATCTCTTCTGTTAAACCTTGTTCATTGTGGATTTTTAAGGTTAATTCGGGTTGCCTTCCAACGATTCTTCTAATACGAAGCATCATCTTGTTTTTATTGATGAATCTGTCCTTGTTATCAAGATAAGCATTATCGATAACTAAAACAGTATAAGGAACACCCTCATTCTTGATATCATCGATTATTTTTTGATAATCGGTGGCGGAGATCATCGCTCTTTCTTCGTATTCAATATGCTTCATATTTATGATATGATTATAACACTGAAAATAATAAATTATGAAAATTGGAATTTATTTTAAGAAAGAAAACGCAGAAAATGCAAAAATAGTGGAACAAGAAGCCATTAAACAAGGCTTTGAAATCGACAACAATAATCCCGATATTATTTTTTCTGTCGGCGGGGACGGCACTTTCTTACGCGCTATTCATAACTATATAGATAAATTAGATAGTGTCTTATTCTTAGGGATTCATTCTGGATCATTAGGATTCTTCTATGATTTCACCAAGGAACAAGTCCAAATGGTGTTAGAGAAAATTAAGAACAACGATTTTTCTATCAAAGAACAACGCCTCCTAAGAGGAGAAGTGGTTTCTGATTTTTCTAAAGAAGAAATTTTAGCGTTAAATGAAATCAGAATTGAAAATCCATTCCATACTTTAAAAACCGATGTTCTTATTAATAACGAATTATTAGAAACATTTCGCGGAAATGGTTTAATCGTTTCTTCTTCATTAGGTAGCTCTGCATATAATAGATCCCTTGGCGGTGCTTTAATCGATAATGATATTGAAGCTTTAGAATTAACAGAAGTCGCCGCAATCCAAAATAAGGTCTATCATTCCTTGGGCAGCTCATTAATTATCAAAAACAACAAAACCATTACTTTCTCCGGTGATATTGCTAATGCGTCAATTGGATATGACCATCTCAGTTTAGAAAACGAAGATGACCTCATCAGTCTTTCTGTTTCTTATTCAAATAAGAAAGTGAAGATTATTTGTGATCCAAAACGCTCCTATATACAAAGAATTAAAGAGGGATTTGTCTTATGATTGTCTTAGATCAACTAAAAGATGATTTTAATGCTTTTTTAAAGAATAATGCCTTATGGATTTCCCTAGTTTTAGTGGGGATTATCGTCATTGTCATTGCTTTAATTCTCATCTTTGGAAGAAAGAAAAAAGAAGAAAAACCAGTCATCGCTCAAAAGAGTGAATGGGTTGACGCTCTCGGTGGTAGTGAGAACATTCTCTCCAGCGAAGCCTATGGTTCTCGTCTAGCGGTCAAACTTCAAGATAAGAACTTGATGAATAGAGAAAAACTTAAAGAACTCGGAGTTACTAACTTCATCGAGATGAGCGATAAAATCACGCTTCTCCTTGAAGATAAAGCGGAGCTCGTTAAAGCAGAATTAGATAAAGAATAAGACCTCAGTTCAATTCGAGGTCTTTTTCATTATAATGAAATCTTTTTCGATTTCCTCAATCGGGAAGCCAATGACATTACTCATACTTCCGATAACTTTTTTAACTATGGGAAATCGATCATTATCTTGCGCGCCATAGGCACCAGCTTTATCAAGTGGTGAACCGGAAGCGACATATCGATCAATTAAGTCATCGCTCAGTTCATTAAATTCAACTGTGGATATGACATAACGCTCAATAAATTCTTCACCTTTGAACAAACAATAAGCGGTGATGACTTGATGGGTTTTACCAGAAAGTTCTCTTAATATCCTTTTTGCGTCTTCTTCATCGATTGGCTTACCGATGATTTTATTTTCCAGAACCACAATGGTGTCCGCGGATATTACTAAATCATCTGGGTGTTCTAAATGAATCTTTTCGCCTTTTCTTTTTGCGATATCTTTAACTGCATCTAAAGGTGATAAGACATAACTTATCTCTTCATCTATATCTGCAGTAATGATTTTAAAATCATTAACTATTTGTTTTAATAGTTCTCTTCTTCTCGGGGAAGCACTTGCTAAAATGACCATATTAATTCACTTTGCTCATGATAACCGGAATGATAATTGGTTTACTCTTAGTTCTGCGATAGATATATAAACCGGCGATTTCTTTAATCAAAAGTTTTAATTCCGCGAAGTTGGTCTTGGTTTCTAATTTTTCTAATATCGCTTTTTCTAAGATACCCACTAATTCGTCGTGAGCGAATTGATTGCCTTGATCGATTAACCCTTTTGCGTATAACTCAGGTTTAGAAATCATTTCATTCTTCTTTGTATCGATGCTTACCGTAATAGCGACCATACCATCATCGATTAAGATGCGACGGTCATTAATCACTGCTTCCGCAAGAGAAGTGGTTTCTTTACCATCGATATATGTATTACCATGTTCAACTGCGTAACCGCGTTTCACTTTACCTTTTGATAATGTAATCGTATCACCATTATCGAGAACGAAGATATTATCTTCTTCGATACCTAAATCCATCGCTAATTCTTTGTGTAATCTCTGCATACGGTATTCACCATGTATTGGCATAAAGTATTTTGGATTCATCAGTTTAAGCATGAATCTGAGCTCTTGTCTAGAAGCGTGACCAGAAGAGTGAATATCGTTCAAAATGGAGTTGGTAATAATATCAGCACCCGCTCTTGCTAAGGAGTTGATCATATTATCAATCATGACACCATTACCAGGAATTGCGGATGAGGAGAAGACAATTGTATCTCCAGGGATAATATGAATATCCTTATGGGAACCATTGGCGATTCTACTTAATGCCGCCATTGATTCACCTTGGCTACCTGTACATAAAATGAGAATTTCATTATTTGGGAATCTCTTCACATCTTGAGTTTCGATGATAAAATCATCGGGAACGTGAATATAGCCAAAACTACGAGAAATCTCAACGGCTTTTTCCATACTTCTTCCGACAATCGCTATCTTGCGTCCATGGCTCACTGCGGCTTCACAGACTTGTTGAATACGGGAAATATTACTGGAGAAAGTGGAGACAATTAATCTTCCTTGTGCGCTTTTGATAATGTCATCGATAGAATCATAGACATTCTTTTCACTTGGTGTATAGCCTTCGTTTTCCACGTTTGTGGATTCGGAAAGAAGTAGTGTGACACCTTGTTCACCAATATCGCTCATCTTACTTAATTCGATATCTTTACCAATTGGTGTTAAGTCGATTTTGAAGTCACCGCTGGAGACGATTCTTCCTTCTGGTGTGTCCACAACGATTCCAAAGGAATCGGGAATGCTGTGTGTCACCCTAAAGAAAGAAACATCAAAACGATCGACATGGACCACCTTATCGCTATCATATTCGACAATACGACCCATCTCACTCATACGATATTCTTCTAATCTATTTCTAATTAACGCTGCCGCTAATCGAGGTGCGTAAATAACAGGGATATGAACGTTTTGGAGGAGGAAAGGAATACCACCGATATGGTCTTCGTGACCATGGGTGATGAAAAGGGCTTTAATCTTATTACGGTTATTTTTAAGATGGGTAAAATCAGGAACGATATAATTGATTCCTGGGAATTCCACACCGGGGAATTTCACACCTGCATCAATAATGATGATGGTCTCATCATTCTCAATACAGTACATATTTTTGCCAACTTCACCTAAGCCTCCAAGAGCATAGATGGATACAGGCAATGAAACAGCCTTTTCCATATTGTACAAACCTCCAAATAATTATGATTATGTGAATTTTGCTGAAATCATTATAACACAATAAAAATAAAAGGACACAAGTTAGACTTGTATCCTTATTAGATTATTTCTTCACCGGGGATTTTGGTATTGGGCGCCATCGGGTTAATTCTATCATAATAGAATTTGCCGTCTAAATGGTCATACTCATGCTGTAATACAACAGCATCATATCCTTGTGCAGAGAGAATAATATCTTCGCCGGTCAAGGCATCAAACGCCCGCATTTTAATCTTGTAGTAGCGGTGGACTAATCCTTCGTGATGTTCTGGAACCGATAGACATCCCTCGCCAGCTTCTAAAGCGCATTTCTTCATACTGGTTTCAATGATAACGGGGTTCACTAATTGATATTGCACTGGACCTTCTTCAGTTTCGTAATAAATGACGAACATTCTCTTTAATAAACCAATCTGAATCGCCGCCATACCGACACCCGCTTGGATGTTGTGCTTCTTCGCATATTCTTCGTCTTGGCTTCTTTTGAGATATTCCAACATAGAGTCGAGGGTTTCTTTATCTTTACTAGATAAAGGCATTTCTACTGGTAGAGATTTCTTTCTCATGATGGGGTTGTTATCTTTGATAATTTTTAATTTCATACCTTGTTATATTATCATAATCTATAAAGAAAAGTATGGATAACTTTGTTATAATAATTAAGTTATGGGTAAAGATATCTACTTAGAAGCCGAAAAACTCAAAGAAACACTTCAGTCTGATCCTCGCATCATTCGTTTAAATGAATTAGAAAAAGAAATGAATGATTCCGAAGAGGTCATGGCTTTAGCGTATAAAAAGGATATGGCTGTGGTTAATTACAGCGATATCCTCAATCATTTTTCTAATGAGAGTAAAGAAGCTCAAGAAGCTTTAAAAGCTCTTCACCAAACTAAGCTTGATTTAGATAATCATCCTTTGGTGAAGGAATATCTAAAAGCCTATAAAGAAGTCAGAGAATTATATGGAGAAATCAATGAAATATTATTCTCTAATTTCTCCGCGAGTTTATGCCCCAAGGATAAATAGTATGCGTATTGTCGGTGGTATTTATAAAAGAAGATTAATCACTTATCCAGATGATGCTTCTCATATCAGACCCACAAAAGACAGGGTTAGAGAAGCTATTTTCTCGGCGTTAGGGGATTTAACGGATTATGTCGGCTTAGACCTTTATAGCGGCTCTGGAGCGATGGGAATTGAAGGATTATCCAGAGGTTGTTCTTTTATGACCTTTGTCGATATCAATAAACTAGCGATTGAAGTCACAAAAAAGAATATATCTTCTTTAAATATTAAAAATGCGGAAGTCTTATTTATGTCTGATGAATCCGCGATTAAAGAGTTTATTAATAAAAAGAAACAATTCGATATTATCTTTTTAGATCCGCCTTATAAGTTAGGGCAATATGAAAAGATTATCTCACTACTAGTGGAAAATGATTTATTATCTAATCGTGGTATAATCGTTATCGAAAGCGATCACGATATCGTTATCAAAGACGAGTACTTCGCTAGAAGAAGAGATTATAAATACGGCGAAATCAAAGTCAGTATTCTCTGGAGGAAATAAGATGAAAATTGCTGTTTATCCTGGAAGTTTTGATCCCATCACAAACGGGCACATCGATATATTAAAAAGAGCGTTAGAAATCTTTGATAAGGTTATTGTCCTTGTCGCGGTTAATCCAAATAAAAAAGGTCGTTTTTCTCCCGAAGAAAGAATCGCGATGATTGAAGAAGCGGTCGATGACCCAAGAGTGGAAGTTGATGCTTATGAAGGTCTCACTGTGGAATACGCAAAATATCATGGTGCGACACACCTCATCCGTGGCTTAAGAGCGGTGACCGACTTCGAATATGAATTCCAATTAGCGAAAGCCAATGAATATATAGACCAAAATATCGACAGTGTCTTCTTGATGAGTAAGAGTGATAAGAGTTTCATTACCTCTTCAATGATTATGGAACTGAGCGATAATGGTGTGGATGTCTCAGGACTAGTACCAGAAAGTGTCTTAAGAAGATTAAAGTGACCTCCTCCCCCCTTATAGAAGATGGGGGCTTCCCACTCAAGAACTCTAATGAATTCAGTATCAATGGGCTATCCCCGAGAGTCCCTCGGTTAAGGATATTTTATTATAAGATATCCGAACTTAATTAGATTGAGATTAGTTAGAAGGACTAAGGATCATTCTTATTCCTTCTTTTTTGATGTTAATCGCTGCATTATGGTCGCGGTCATGTTTAAAGTCACAAATGGGACAAACCCAACTCCTTTGGTTAAGCGTTAAATCGCTTTTTCGATAATTACAGCATGAACAAAGTTGACTACTAGGAAAATATCTATCTACTTTGACAAG
>JAEEGL017451030.1_pt1 | contig 11914 bp, 6 predicted proteins | sample 9134231 | NCBI WGS metagenome assembly JAEEGL01 (sample SAMN16246548, study PRJNA631951) | gut metagenome | biome: gut microbiome; feature: rumen; material: fiber-attached | host: Bos | place: Iran: Karaj | collected 2018-10 | reverse complement strand
CGACATGCTTAGACTCTGCTCTCTTGTTTGCGTCGCTGATGGAATGTTGCAACCTTAATCCTGTTGTTTTTGATTATACCGATCATGCATTTGTTGGGTGCCTGCTTAATAGAATGAATCTGCCGGCGGTTGAGACGCGTGACCCCCAGGCCATTCGCCGTTTGATATCGCAAGGTGCTTTGTTAGTCATAGAGACTACACGAGTAGGTAGTACGGCTACATTTGAGGATGCAGTCCGTGACGGTGAAAAGAATTTGACGGACGAACGAGATGTTTCTGAACGTTTTATTTGCGCGATAGACGTTGAGTTAGCCCGCCGCAATAAGATACATCCGATTTACTTCGATAAGGAGGAAGAAGCCGCGTTCCAGGCCATTGCGCAGAAGAATCTTTTCAAAGGGGTTGGTAAACTGAAGGAACTTCAGCGGACGATTGACGTTAAGAGCCTTCAGCCTCGCAAGAGACTTGAAGGGCGGGTTGAGGTTTGGGCACAGAAGCCCCTGAACCTCTCGCAGTCCAACCCGAAGCTCAATGCCTGGGAAAGCAAAGAGGGGAAGAGTGGAAAGCGGACATCTAACCGTGAGGTACTGTATTTCCCCGAATGTATAAATATTGGCGATCTGGAAGACTGGCTGGCGGCTGGGGAGGATGTGCCCATAAGGTCAGTGTTCGAGGTGCTTTCCGAAGCCGATTTGGCGAATGGTTTGGATGCTGAACGGTTAGAACAGGCCATTGAGGCTGAGGCGGTGTCGCATAGGGTGACAATTAATGTCAATTGGGAACAGTTTGCTAGATGCCAAGAGTATAACGACACGCACCCCAAACCGGTGTCCCCTGTTCTTGAGCAGATCAAGTATGTGCGCAAGCGCGTGCGGGACTTGTACGCCCTCTGCAAGAATGACGTTGAGGAGATTGGTGCACAGACGCTGTATGCCGCCATCGGGTTTCTGAAATGGTCGGAGGTTAGCGATACCGGCGTGGTCGGAAAGGAAACGTACATGGCACCGATTCTCCTTGTCCCCGTGACAATCGAGCGTCGGCTTTCAGATGCTGGGTTATGCATCACCAAGCGCGGTGAGGACACGTTGATCAACACGACGCTCCTTGAACTGCTCAAGGTGAAGTTCGGGATCGACATTCCCGACCTCAGTGACAAGGATGCTGCAGGGACGCTTCCCGAGGACAATTCCGGGGTGGATGTTTCGTACATCATCGGCGTGTTCAAGCAGTTCGTCGGCAAGGGACTTGAGGTCGTTGAACGGGCGGCTGTCGGGCGGTTCTCGTTCGGACGTTACGCGATGTGGCGCGATCTGAACGATCACCTTGACGTGTTGGAGAAGAGTAAGCCCGTCAGTCAATTGATCAGCGGCGAAGCCCGCACGCTCGACGACGGCGTTGAGGCGTTTGACAAGAGGGAGATTGACCAGCATCTTGATCCCGAAGATTTGTTCTGCCCGGTCAGTGCCGACTCCTCGCAGTTGAGCGCGGTGTTGTATTCGGCGATGGGCAAGTCGTTCATCCTGCAAGGGCCGCCGGGAACCGGCAAGTCGCAGACGATCACCAACATGGTCGCCCACAACCTGGCCAAGGGGAGGCGCGTTCTTTTCGTGGCCGAGAAGCCCGGTGCGTTGGACGAGGTGTACCGTCGTTTGGCAAAGGTAGGGCTCGCGCCGTTCTGCCTGGCATTGCACTCGACCAAATGCGACAAAAAGCAGGTCATGCGCCAGCTCAACGATTCGGTTCAGCTGCTGGACAAGCTCTCCGGCAAGCCCACGCACTTGCCCGAGACGTGGCAGGAGGAGATCGACAAGATCAATGCGCTGCGCGGCGGGCTTTCGACGTATGTCAAGCAGCTGCATTATCCGTACCCCAACGAGCTGACGGCGTACGATTGCTTTGCGCGATCCATCAAGAATGGGGGCTCCCCTTACGTGGATAGGGTGACGGTGGATTGCCTCGTTCAGACGAAGAAGGAACTGGAAGACCAGATCAAGACGCTGGAGAGGCTTGTGTCGATGATGCGCCTTTTGTCCGATCCGGCTATCTTGAAGGCGTTCCCGTCGTTGCGTCCTGCGGACTGGACGCCATCCTATCAGGAAGGGCTCAAAAAGGCGGCGGCAGATGTCGCCTCGCTCTCTGAATCACAGGCAGTCCTCTTACAGAGGATTGGGGCGAACCTTGGCCTTGAAGGGATCACCAATGTTGCGTTTGTGGGCAAGTTGCTGTCCTACCTTGAAGCCGTTAGGGAGATGAAGTGCCGTCCGGCAAATCTCGCCGAGTGCATCGGGAAGTATTCACCGGAGCAAGTGAAATCGGCGGTTGAGGATGTCCTTCACCATGACGAACGTCGGGCGGCGGTGCGTGCCGAATGCGACAAAGTGGAGGCGGCGCTTGCCGGGTATGACATCGAGCGCCTGATGAAGGTGGATGCGCGGAATGTACGCGAGCGGATTCAGGAGGCAAAGCAGGCCACGTTGCTCATGCGTGGGTTCAGGCAGAAGGCAATCATCAAGGAGTTTGCAGCGGTCAAGAAAGATGGCAAGTTGACGCTTGAAGAACTGCTGGACGCGCTGAGGAAGGTAGATGAATGTCGGGCGGTGCGCAAACGACTAGACGATCTTGTCGAGGCTGGTGGCATGGAAGTCGTTCCCCTGGACAATGCGACGCTTGGCGACATTGCTCAACTTTTAGGTGGCTGGTCGGCCTTTACGGCCAAGCTTGAGGCGTTTGGGCGTTTCCTTTCCGATGGAGAAATCCTTGCCGACGTTGTCGGGGCAGGCGAGTGCGCGAAGACGATACTCGGCAATCTTGCCGGGGACAAACTCAGGCGGTATTGCAAATACAGGCCGGTACGCGTCGAGGCGGAAGAGCGCGGGCTGGGCCCGTTTGCCGAGCTACTTGAAAGCGGCGTGGTGAAGGGCGGTGATCTGGTTCGGACGTACCAGGATGCATACCATGCGAAGATGCTGGTGCAAGTTGACAACGCGGAGCCAGAACTGTCGGGGTTCTTCGGAGAGGAACACGAAGAAAAGATACAGGCTTTCAAGGAGGCGGTGAACCATTACAACGAGCTGACCAAGAAGGTAATATTCCACCGGCTGGCCAAGAAGTACCCGGACAAGGCGTCGCTTGACCATGCCGACAGCCAGGCGCTGCGGATCATCCGTCAGGAGATCGGCAAGTCGCGCATGCCGCTTCGGCGATTCCTGACGTTGACGCGTTGCCTCGTCAACAAGTTCAAGCCGTGTTTCCTGATGAGTCCGGATTCGGTTGCCCAGTTCCTGCCGATGGAATCCGACCTCTTTGACATGGTGATCTTCGACGAGGCGTCCCAGATCAAGGTGTGTGACGCGATCGGCGTGATGGCGCGTGCCAGGCAGGTCGTGGTGGTGGGGGACGAAAAACAGATGCCGCCGTCCTCCAGCGGCGCGACGGGAAATGCTGCGCTGCTCGATTCGCAGATGGACATCAAGGACGCGGAGAGCATTTTGTCCGACTGCTCGCAATCCGGTTTCATGGACGTGTACCTCAACTGGCACTATCGGAGCCGCCATGAGTCGCTTATCGCGTTCAGCAATGCGCACTACTACGCGGGGCAGCTCTACTCGTTCCCGTCGGTGTCGAACTCCGATTCACTTGGCGTTGAATACCGTTATGTGCCGGGGGCGTATTACGAGGGGGACAGCCAGAACAGCAAAGAGGCGGACGCGATTGTGGATTACGTTCACAAGTTGATGACGTCGCCTGCCTATCTAGCACATCCGAAGTCCATTGGCATCGTCACGTTTGCGAAGAAACAGGGGGATGACATCAACACGAAGCTGAACAAGCGTTGTGAAAATGATCCGGTGCTGTCGGCGATACTTTCGCGCTGGCTAGACAATCCTGGTGGCGAGGGGACCAAGGGTAAGCGTGGAAAGAAGAAGAAGGAGGAGGAAAAAACTGAGACGGCGCCAAGCCAGACGAATGCCACCGGGGGACTGGAGGCCAAGGCAGCGAACGTCGTAGTCGGTGACGGGGAGGAACTGTTCTTCATCAAGAATCTTGAAGGCGTTCAAGGCAAAGAGGCGGATGTCATCCTTTACTCGATCTGTTTTGCCCAGAACGCGGATGGGAAATGGCCCTCGAACTACGGTCCGATCGGACACGTTGGCGGAGGGCGTCGGCTCAATGTCGCCGTGACGCGCGCGAGGGAGAAGATGATCGTATTCTCCTCGATCCCCAATCCAGCGGCGATGCCGATTGGGAAGAACTCGTCCCCTGAGCTTCAAGATTTTAAGGCGTTCTTGGTTTACGCAAAAGACCCGACTGGCGCCGGCGCCTGTGCGATTAAGTCGCGTGAAGACCCTGGCTTTGTCTCCGCCGTGGCGCGTTTCCTTGCGGAGAACGGCTTTACCGGCAGGAAGAATGTCGGTCTTTCGGGATACAAGATCGACATCGGGGTGGTCAATCCGTATTCACCCAACGAGTACATCCTTGGCGTCGAGTGCGATGGCCCGTCGTACAGCGAACAGCTTACCGTCCGGGATCGAGACGTCTTGCGTTCCGACGTGTTGGGGAATGGGGGATGGAACATGTGCCGCGTGTGGAGTTCGGAGTGGCAGCATACGCCAGAGCAGGCGCGACAGCGATTGCTCAACAAGGTAAAGGCCATTGTTGCCCGCTATGAGGTGCGCAAGTGCTTTGCTTTGCTGAATGCAAGGAAACGGCTCACAGATGACGACATCGAGTATCTCGTTTCCGAGGCATCTGCCTTTGACTTTGGGCTCAACGTGCCATCTGTTCTGATGATGAAGCCAACTGCCGAGGAGGAGCAAGAGCAGCCCAACCCAAATCTGAAGTACTACTACAAAGACATTCAATTCAAGTGGAAGGGGAGGACTTATCTCCTCACGAACCAGTTCACTTACGAACAGCACGACAAGTTGCTCGAATGGCTCGGTGAACATCAGATCGACAGCGAGGCGTTCGGGAAGATATGCCGAGGGGAGGATTTCAAGTTCCCGGACGAAATCGCAGCAGAGGAGGAAGCGAAGAGAAAGGCCGAAGAAGAGGCGAGAAAGAAAGCGGAAGAGGAGGCTGCGCAAAACACTACCGACGCGGCGCAACAGGCTGAACCTGTCGCTCAAGATGCGACTGAAGATGCGGCCCCCGAACTTGGTGAGATCATCGACGACGAGGCGGACGAAGAGAGTGACGAAGAATCGACCGAAGGAGGAGCGGCGCCCTCGGCGGAAACGCCTGAGGTGGCGCCCCAGCAACCGCCGGTCACGCCAGCGGATAACGTTGTAATGACAGAGCCAGAGGTGACGGACGAAACTCCTCAGCCACAGGAGGAGCAAACGGCAGATGCCACGAGTGAAGGGGGACCGTCTGCCGACGCCGAACCAGAAGGTAGTACGCAGCTCAAAATCGGCAAGGTTGCGCAGACGGTATTTCCGGTTCTTTTTGCCGAGGGTAGGGTAAATGCGGAGGATATCGAGTTTCTGATGTCGAACGCGGCAATCAAGCAGTTCAAGACATCTGGGAACCAAGTGCTGAAACAGGTTCTGTCGGATGTTGAGGCAGAGTCCAGGGACACGAACGGTATCAAGCGTTTCTATACCAAGTTCATGCTGCCCTATGATGGTAAGAACTACATGGTGACGAGCCAGTGGTTCAAGAACGGGTTGCCGAACTTGCTTGCATGGTTTGAGCAGCACGGCATTTCATTCGACAGGGTCAAGGAGCTATGTGGGGGCGGTACATTCACGATGCAGACGCCTGCTCCCGCGCCGGCGATGCCAACAATTGCGCCATCTGTGCCGGCAGAACCACAGGTGCCGATTGCTCCGAACGCACAGCCTCCAGTTGTGCCTGTTGGCGTGCCGCCGAGCGATGGCGAATGCCCGTTCAAGATCGGGGAACTTGTCCAAAAGGTGTTCCCGATTCTCTTTGCCGAGGGGCGGGTGACGCGTGCCGACGTAGAATTCCTCTGTTCTGATGGTGCAAGCAGATTCTTTAAAACGCGGCACAATACTGTTTTGAAGCCTGTTGTCTCCGACCCTATTGCCGAGGCAAAAGATGTCGGTGGTCACAATCGATACTATACAAAGTTCACGATAACGTTTGAGTCACAAGTGTATTTGCTCTCAAGCCAGTGGTTTGCGGCTGGATTGCCGGTGCTCTTGGCATGGCTGAATGAACGCGGAATAGACAATGCCCGAATTGCTGAAATAATGCAATGTCCGACCGTGCCACTGACGGTGCCGAACGCGCAACCCGCTTCTGGGGTTGCCTCATCGACACCTTTGCTGTCTCGTGCGGGGAGAACGACCTTGAAGGTCACTTTCGGTGATGGTGAGATTATAGCCGGGCGCAAAGCCGCAGATGTGTTTTGCCGCTCAATCGTGAAGATCGGGCCTGAACGGGTCGTAACGCTGCACCTGTTTGCCGCAGGAGAGCCGCTCGTGTCTCAAAACTTTGCGGACTACGTGAAGTACGCTTCTGCCGCAAAACCGGTGGGCAACGGCTGGTATGTCAACACGCAGAGCAGTACGCAAAGCAAGGCGCAGATGTTGGGGCAGATTGCCCATGCGCTTGGGGTTGAACTTTCAGCGGAAATCGTTCCGTGTGATCCTGTCGCCGTCACGGTACAGCCTGCGAACGTTCCTCCTGTTCAAGCGCAGTCAGATTCAACAGGTGGTGTTGACGTTGCCGCAGTCGAACAAGAGACCATTGTGTCACCTGCGGTTGCGCCGCCGCCCGCCGAGGTGACTGTGACTGAACCGGCTGCCGCCGAGGTTCAGACGGATATACCGCCTTCGGTTGAGGAGCCCGTGGTGACTCCCGTTGCGACTTCACAACCAGCTGCCGGACTTCCATTGACGGAAACGGCACTCATGAATGTCCACGTCCCGCAGGCCTTGCTGTGGGATGGAACGGCGGTACGGGCCGTTGTCTCCTGGAAGGACTGTTATCAGGCGCTTTGTGAGAAGTTGATGTCACTTGATTCAGCGAAGTTCGACTCGTTGCCTGACCTGCCACAGTTCCGCAGATTCTTTGTGCGTGCGATTCCGCACAAGAAGTACCCAGATTGCTACGTGGCCAGGTTTGGATCGAATCAGGACGTCCGTGTGAAGGAAATCGGCAGCAAGTCGTACTTCTACATGCCGAATTACGTGGTGTACAACCTTTTCCGGTACTTCGAAATCGACCCCACACGAGTAACGATCAAGTCTTAGAAAAGGAGAGAACATGACATTGTCAGATTATCCGTTCCTACAGGACATCCCGTTTGATGTGTATCTTGAGGATGCATATCAGGGAATTTACCTCACAAGCCACTTTCTGGCCGACTTCCGCCAATGTCCGCTGCTGTACAGACAGAAGCTCAATGGCGAGGTGCAGACCGACGATACCGCCGCCTATCAGCTCGGAAGGGCCACCCATGCGCTCATCCTCGGCGGGCAGGAGGTCTTTGATGAGGAATACCTTGTTTCCGCTGGACCGATTAACCCCAAGACCGGCGAGCCATACGGAAAACTGACCAAGGCCTACAAGGACTGGGCTGCCACGCAGACCAAGAAGATCATCCTTGCAAACGAGTTTGACTTCATGCAACGGCTTCAAGAGTCGGTATGGGCCCACCCCAAGGCAGCCGAACTGCTTGACGAATGTGTGCGCGAAGCTACCGTGCGCACCGAGTACATGGGCGAGAAGGTCCAGATCAGAATGGACGCTTTCAACCCAACTCTCAATGCTGTTGTCGATTTAAAGACCTGCGACAATCTCGACTACTTCGCCAACGACGCTTTCAGGTATGGCTATACGGAACAAATGGCCTTCTACCATGACGTGTTCGCGGCGGCGTCCGGTGGGGGTGATCTCTCTGCATGGTTGATAGCCGTCGAAAAAAGAGCCCCTTATCGGAGTGGCGTCTGGCAGGTTTCCGCCAATGCGCTTGCGCGCGCGAAGGAAATCAACGAGCGCGCGATAGCCGAACTTCAGGACTGTCGGCGGCAGGACGTCTGGCCGACCCGCTATGAGGAAGTACGCATTCTTGATTTCTGCGACTCGTAATGATTCTTGAGCCAGGCGCACCACGCAAGTGGCATGGACGTGATGTGGAATACGTTGACTTGGGTAGATGAGAAGGGCGAGACGGTGTTCGACCCATCGGCCACAGGGGATGAGGCGGAATGCCAGAGGAAAGAGATTGATCGGTTTGAGCGGGAGCTTCTGTTGCGTGGGATCGTGATGTGCCCGCGAGGGCCAGTTCTCGAAAGGGTCCGCCCCTGGACGGGCGTTCTGGAGTTGTTGGAGATGTTCCAGTCTGCACGAAGACACCATTACACTCGCTTGGCTGAGGTGATGAAAGGGTCGAGTGGGTTGATGTGATTTTCACCTTGGCCGGCTCTATCCTGTGCGCGGTACGTCGCAATATTTGAAGTAGTGGGTAAAAGGCATTCCGCAACGGGCGAGACGCCCGTTGTCCCAGTGCGCCGCCAAGATGGCGGCTCTCCATGCGGGAGGGCCGCAATTTATTGCGGCCGACGGCGAGAGGGACGGCGGTGGGGGAATGGTGGTCGCGCAGGAGCGCGATCCTCCCGCACGATGTCCGGTTCCTGAAAATGCGGTGTCGCATACGGGCGGCATATATGGTAGAATAACGCCCCGGAGAAAAAGGCATGACAAGCGAAGAACTCAAGAAACTGATCGCCAGCGACGAGGGTGAGACGGTGGAGGTGAAAGAGGCCACCGGACAGTACCGCGACGCCTACGAGATGATTGCCGAAGGAGGAATGGTATGACCATCGAAGAGATAGTGACGGCCAAAGAGGGCGAGAACTTTGAGTTCAAGACGGCTGAAAATCGCTTTAGTTATACCGAGCTTCAGAAGTATGCGTCCGCCATCTCGAACGAGGGCGGCGGAAAGATCGTGTTCGGCATTACTGACAAGCGGCCACGGAAGGTTGTTGGGTCGAAGGCGTTCGATCAGCCGGAGCGGACGCGCAAGGGGCTCATCGACAGTCTCCGCATCAATGTCGATTTTGAGGTCTTCAATGATGGTGCCGAAAAGCGGGTATTGGTCTTTATCATCCCTGCGAGGCCGATTGGCTTGCCAGTTCAGGTCGATGGTGTGGCATGGTGGCGTGACGGCGACAGTCTCGTTCCGATGCCCGAAGCCGTAAGGTAGAAGATATACGAGGAATCGGGGCGCGATTTCTCGGCGGAAATCTGCAAGGGCGCGGTCTGGACAGATCTCGATCCCAATGCCATTGAGACGTTCCGGCGCGTGTGGATGGAGAAGCGCGGCAATAAACAGATCGCGAATGTGACCCAAGAGCAATTGCTCCGCGATTGCGAGGCCTTGAACAGAAAAGGCGAGATCACATACGCCGCGCTGATCCTGTTCGGAACGCATGAGGCCCTGGGAGAATTTCTTGCGAACGCGGAGACGATCTTTGAGTATCGTGTAAGTGAAGCGTCAGGTCCAGCCGGCAAACGGGTGGAGTACCGAGAGGGTTTCTTCAGCTACTTCGACAGGCTGTGGGACGAGATTGACAGGAGGAACTTGAAGCTTTCCTATCAGGATGGTTTCTTTCTCTACGATGTCTATGCGTTCAACGAGCGCTCTGTCCGCGAGGCGGTCTTGAACGCCGTCAGCCACCGCAACTACCAGCTTCCTGGGAGCGTGTTCGTGCGTCAGTACAATGACAGGATAGAGTTCGAGAGCCCTGGGGGATTCATTGGGGACATCACCGCCGAAAACATCATTGATAGGCAGTCTGCGAGAAACCGAAGACTTGCTGAAATACTTGGGCGCTGCGGACTTGTCGAAAGATCGGGACAGGGCATGAATCTCATATATGAGGAATGCATCAAGGACGCAAAGCCCTTGCCTGATTTTGAAGGCACGACGGATTCGCGAGTGCGTCTCACGCTTGGCGCTGTAATCGTTGACGAGTCGATTATACGTCTGCTCAAGGCAATTGGGGAAAAGACCCTTGCTTCATTTGCAACGGAAGACTTCGTTGCAGTCCGAGCTGTGCTGATGGGCGATAAACTGAACCGACAGTTGAAGAGGCGCATACCGCGACTTGTCTCAATAGGCGTTTTGGAACGCGTGGGACGCTCCAAGGTTCTTGTTTCTCGCCAGTACTACAAATCCATTGGCAAAGGAGGAGCTTTTACACGGCTCAAGGGGCTTGATAACGGTACTAACAAGGCGCTCTTGGTGCAACACATGAAAGACATGGGCAATCCAGGTTTGAAACTCTCAGATTTTCAACAGGTCTTGCCTTCGCTTAGCATTCGTCAAATACAATGGCTTTTGAAGGATCTGGAAGCAAATAACATGGTTTTTGTCAAAGGCCGAACAAGATCCGCGCGTTGGTTTCTTGGTCAAAGAGCTTCTGAATTGACAAGTGGATTGACAAGTGAATTAACAAGTATTGACAATGGTTAATTGGTATAATCGGCGAGTTGTGCCATGTTGTTGCGAAAAAGAGGAGTTTTCCGTTTTGGGATTGACAAGTGGATTAACAATAATTAACTACAATTAAGCGCAAGGAGATGACGTTGTCCCGCCAAGGTTGACTGCTACAAGAATGGGCAAATGGTTGATCTAGCCCAAAAGAAAGAACAACAGGTTGAGGACGCGAATATCACAAGGAGTGCGATTGTGGCTTTTGAGAGCGAGAGAAAGTTTCTGGTGAAGGGTGATGCGTGGCGAGGCTTGGCCGAACCGCTGCGCATCCGCCAAGGGTATGTGCCGACGAAGGACGGCACGACGGTGCGCGTGAGGATTGTCGGGGAGAAGGCATTCCTGATCTGCACGAAAGACCGGTGAGCGGACGATAAAACGGACGATAAACGGGGCTTCGGCAAAAGTGCGTTCTTGGACGGGGCGTTGGAAGCGTTGGTGCGCTTTCAATCGGAGTTCCTGATCGTAGATTTCCTTTATGCTTATTTCGGTTCTCCTAAATATCCTGTGCGATAGTTCTATACAACATTCTAGTTCATCGTGTACTTTCGCAATGACCTTTGCCACGATAATTAGACCATTCAGATCCGTGACATGCCCCATCTACATTATTAAAATGATGCCCAGGGATCGTCAATGGACAGCAAAGGAGCCCCGCGCCATCTGGCTGGCATGGAATCTGCTTAATATGTTGGCGTCCAGGCGGACGATGTGACGTCCAAAAGAACAGTCGTGAGAAAAGGACAGTAGAAGATGAACGAAAAGAAAGAACCGGATTACGAGGAGTTCCGTCGGGTTATGCTCGACGGCCTCAAGCGAAACGACGTCGTCTTGAAGCGGGCGACGATGCAGAACCCCTACCTCATCATGTTGTTCGTTGCCAGGTCCGTGGGCGAGGAGAAGTGCGGACGGGCGTTCAACGACATCTTCCACGCACTCGGGCTTTTGCCAGAAGAAATCTCACTCACGGTGGGCGACTGGAGCGATTACTGTGGTTTCTTCCTCGACGAAAAAAACGATACGTATACCGCCATGCTCAACCACCCGGACGCCATGCAATTCAAGAAGGGCACCGAGGAGTACAAGATGACGTTGAGGGGCTTTTTTGAATCGGTTCTTGAAGAGGATAGGGCGTGTGTCGAAGAAATCAAGGCGGGGCGACTCAGGTCGGAGAGCCCGGAAGGCAGGCTCGTGGTGGCCGACGGGCTCTACGGCGCGATCAAGCTGGTCGACGAGACGGTCGTGTACCGCGATTTCAACGCAGACGAGCTGAAGCGGACGTTGGGCATTACGTCCATTTGCATCATCAGTGAACAGGGCGATCCGCCCGAACAGATGCGGCGGGCAGTTGACAAGGTCACGCTCATGGATGACAATTTCAAGGAGTGCGATCCCGACAACATTCCAGAGGGGTTCAGCCCGACGTCGATTGCGATTCACATTGGG